>Ga0115851_102115_pt2 | contig 10070 bp, 9 predicted proteins | sample InSIn2gowninarea_FD_83865 | JGI IMG/M metagenome (GOLD analysis project Ga0115851, IMG submission 83865)
GAGAAGATGTTATCCGCCGCGCCCCATCGTGGTGATGATGTGAAAGCTATTCTCAAAGCTAGCCTTGGCTCACCTGCACGTGTTCATGAGAAGAAGGGCACTGAACCTGCAAGAGCTACCTCACCTGGCCGAGTACGGTCAGATAGTCAGATCTCCGGCAAAGGCACAACACCAGCAATCAAAGTTTCGTCTCCGGTTATCAAGCCCCTTTCGGCTATTGTCAGTAGAGTTGGAACGCCGTTACACAATGGACGTACTGCTAGTCCCAAACCAAGGCAACGTCATATCATTGTGTTGCGCTACGGCAAGAAAAATAGGAAACGAGTGGAGATGTTACTCAAATTGTCGCGGCAGAAGAAAGTATCAGCTCCGATAGACGAGAGAGGACCTTCGACCGCAACGAAGACGCCTGTCAAAGCTGAAGTAAAGACTGATGCACCTATCAAATTGGAGAGGAAGCGTCTAGCTGAGCCTTCTCCGGAACCACCTTTGAAGAAGCCAAAGCCAACTGTATCACTAGTAGAAGCACCAGCCAAGCTAGATCGGCCTTCGACACCCAAACCAGATGCAGGAGGCAAGTTGCCAAAGCTCAAATCGACATTCTCGACACCTAAGAAGGACATGTTGAAGGAGCCCAGATCGATTGCTATGCAAAGAGTTGCGTCGTCTGACACTTTCGAAGCACAAACACCGTCTCAGGATACCATTCGAACATCGACACCATTACCTGTCAGCCACTTACCTCAACCAAAGACGTCTCCTGCACCGAATTCAACTTCTGCTAAAGGTGAGGAACTTGTAACTTGGGCTGACATTCAAGCGAATATCTTTCAGACTGGCAGGGCATTGAAGAAGGAAGGTACACGGTTGGCTAATGAAGGAAAAGGCAAAGAGCAAGAGAAGGGTGTTATTTTGTTGATTGAAGCATTGCTCTGCTTTATGCTTAATGCTGGCGCACAAGCTCAGCTCAGACCAAATACCGATCCCAGTTGGACCTCCATCCTGCCATATCAATCTATGGTCCGGCAGCAGTCCAAACCTTACAAGCATCTACACGGCCTAGTAATCCAGCTCGGAGCTGTGGTTCGACAACATCTCCACCACGAACACATACGTCGCCTCTCCAAAGAGACCTTACCCGTTGACGACCATAATAGTATTGGCTCCGCGCCCACACCCGGCAGTGACGGCAACACCAAAACAAGCGAAGATCCTACCGAAGCCAAGAAATCCTTCCTTCGTCTCCGCGATGAGATCGTGCAAAACTCCAAAGACGTGCGCACCGCGTGGCTTGATGGTTCACGAATGCTAGGCCTAGACGTGATCGAAGACCAGTACCCGAAGACCTGGGGTATGCGCACGAAAGACACGAGCAAACGCAACCCAGACAAAATCACTGTGAAGGACTGTGGCAAGGCACTGGGATTCTATCTGCCGATGGATATCACGACCAATGTATTTGAAGCGACGAATTTCGCGTTGGCGTTTCTACATGAATGGACCCTTATTGAGGGAGTGTCGTGGAAGACTAGAATTGATTTGACAAGGATGGGCGTTTGATGCATCATAGTATCTGTATGGCTGGCCAGATGGATGGATGTGTGAATGAATGGAGGGGAACGTTTCTCGAGGAGATATACGTGCGTATAGTACGTATACAGCGTGCAGGGAGATGCATATTTTATACCCCATGTACCTACTAAATACGTACTTCAATTGCGTTTAGTCTACGAACAATTGGTACTTATACCTACGTACTACTACGTACTTATCCGCAACCACCCAACGAACTTCGTTCTTCCTATACAAAAGCGACTCCTACGTAGTTATGCTTCGGCTGGTGAACTTCGATGGATTCCAACAAAATCGAGACAGCGCTTATACGCAGGAAGGAAAAATGTCACGAAGCTTTGTTTCTAGTGCTTTACATTCTTTGATTCGGGCTGCGGCGTAAGTCAGTGCTATAAGTGCATACGTACGTAGTCGTTGTTATTGTTATTGTATGTACGTACGCAGGGTTTACTTCTAACGAGCCCACGTAGTGCTACAGCACTGTTCATGTGTTATTCCACCACTACTCACTGTACGCACGTATTAGCTACCACGTACGCATGTAAATAGCGCGTAACGAGAGGAGGAGCATTGCAACGAAAACACGCAAATTTCAAGCCTCAGTCTTCTGCAGTGAACCATCGCATATCGTAGAGATCGCAGCTACGTACTGAATCATAGCTATTACGTTGATTGACAGTCGTTTTGTCCTAAGGAGCAATGGCCTCTCCGGTCGTTCCAATACGGCATGAAGGTCCTCGAGACCACACGTGAAGCTCGCTGTCCTGACACTCCGTCAGTCGCGCTTCGGTACGTATGTACCAGTAGCCCGCCTACTGTAACAATCCCTTAAGCAGTGGATGATGAACTTCCATACATGTTGAACATGAACGGAAGCTTCGAACACTTACAACCATGATCAAGGATGTTGGCGAAAGAGTATCGAGACGACGGATATCTACGTAATTTCGAGTTTCGTTGCTTCCTGTTTCGCGTATCATTCTTCACTCACCGTTGGCTAAGGATTCGTTCTCTCCTCGACCATGATAGTGCGATATGTTCTGTTCTGTCGTTGACACCATCGCTTCTCGAGCTTGCTTATTCGGGGTTGCTGGTTTTCTTGTAGGCAGTGTCTGTGCTGCAGCCTAGCCCGATAAGTGCACGAGGCTTCCCGAAAGCACGGAGCGCGGGTACAATGAGCTAATCGGAGAATAGCACTCTCCAGGTCCCCCAGGGGAAGGAAGGAACGATCAGGCCTATTCACCTGTCTATGCCTGTTCTGGGTAGATACTGTAACTCGCGAACGTTTCCGTTCAGAGCAGTCGCTACAAACAATAGCCACAATTTTGATTCGCAATTATAGTCTTCTGTTAGGGTAACCTAACGATAAGCTGCTGGTCTTTTGTTCGGTTTTGCTCTGCTGTGCTGCACAGTACTTTGGGTGGTGGATAAATCCGAATAAATGGATAAGGTAGTATAGGTTGTGCTGAGTAAGCATTTTATTCTGCTGGTTTGCTGGTGATCTTCATGTGACTCATGTTGGAAGAACCTCCTATGACAGATTAGCAGGTACATCAAACAAACTCGCATTCTAAACCGAATTTCAGTCCACCGCTAGGACAACCTAGTGGTAGGCTGCTGCTCTTTTGTTTGTTTTTGCCATGTGTTGTACGTACTGTACAGTACATGTGTTTCATGTACGTAAGTGCTGCTAGTTTGCTGGTGATTTTTGTGTGAGTCATGCTGACTGCGGATGTAGGTAGATATATGGTGAGATTAAGGAGTTTTTGTGTCTAGAGCAGTCGCTACAAACCAATAAACTCCATTGTTAACGAAGATTATTAGTCTATTGCTGAGGTAACTCAGCGGTAGGCTGCTGCTCTTTTGTCTTTTTTGCTACGTACCAAGGTACATGTGTACCTGTGTACATTTTTGGGGATTGGTACGTATATTCGGGCAAAGAGGGTGCAGTAGGTTGTATCAGTGCTCTATTCGATCGATGCTTTGTGAAATTTCTTTGACTCTTTTTTTGCGGTCCATGTTCCATGTACTGTACATCTTGATCACGTCAACGACTTGAAGAGAACGAGTTCGATCCGCTCTGCTTTTGGGTTGCAGATTGATTTGTCGTTTGTGTGGGTATGTGGATTAGCTTGCTTGCTTGCTGCTTGGTACCTATTAATGACCTTCATTATTTCTGCCTAGCCTAAGTAAGCAGTCATTGTCCTGCTTATGTACGTAGATATAGCCGGTCTAAACGAGAGACGGTACACAGAATAGGTGTTGTATACGTACATGTACGCAGTGTTGATCGCACTAAATATTGGGAAACTTGAAAGCAAAGACATGGTTGAGAATGGGAAGTTGGGAATGTACGTACGTACGCAGTGTTTTCTACTGCGCAGCAACGTCTAACAGAGTAGAGCCTTTCGTTTTTTCGTCTGCCTATCGTAGTTGCTAACGAACAATACGATCGAGTCTCGCTTGCCTGCGTTAAGCGGAAGCGCTCAGCCAGCCATATGGTGAGCATATGGTGAGTACGTACAGTGTTGTTGCATGACTTTGGGATTGGCTCTGCACAACTGTGCAATTTAATGCTTGACTTTGTCTCAGCTTCAAGACTACGTACGTATGTCAAGTATGTGCAACCCCTCGTTGCCGTATGATGTTGGCGCATTAACGCGCGATGGGAAGGAGTCGTGTATGTGCTAAGCCCGATTGAGTGTATTGCCAGAACTGGCTGTGGTACTTTAGTGGCTATATATATGCAGCGATAGTGCTTCCTACGTATACAGCCATCAAGTGCGTGCATACAACAACACATACGTAGTGTAATCGATGAGATATTGTGTTCAGAGCAGTCGCAACAAACTATAAGACCAAACTGTCTATCGTATCTTAACCGAGCGGTAGACGCTGCTCTTTTGCTAATCCGATGTGTAACTTTGGAGGTTTGCTGGTTCTACTAAGTACTTTTTTGTTACTTCATGCATGTTGCCCACCAGACAGGTCAACGACAAGGAATGAGTTCGAACCGCTCGAAGTTCTTACTCGAACACCAATTTTTCGCCCTGTGTGGATGTGTGGTCGGTTATTGCAGGCTTGAACTTCGTTGGTGTTCAGTGTCAGCCTCGTGTCAGCCTAGGCCGAACCTGTCGCTGTCGTCTACTTACTCATAGCCAATGTGATTACTGCTGCTGCATGTCTCGGGTAGTAAACGAGCTGGAGCCTAGTCCGTAGAGCATGACTGTTCGGTCCGGAATGCAAGTACGTAGATATGTCAACTGTCAAAACATTTCGTCCAGAAGAGTCGCTACACTTAAACACGAATTTGGGTTTCGCAACCAGACCTTGACTTCCACTTCGGTGGGAGGGTAAGGTCACTCTTCTTTTGCCTTTCATATGTTCACATTTGTTGTGTTGTGCTTGATGTTAGTTGTTTCGAGGATGGGTATAAGTGTGTGATTGGAAGATTGTGTCTTCGAACTGGACGTTGAACTTGCTGTAGCAGACTACGTATATATAGTACGTACGGAGAGGGAAGGAGAGGGAAGGAACCTAGGGGCGTACATGCCCTTGGGTAGATTAGAGAGTAGCGGATTTCTCCGTTTTGGACAGCTTAACTTTCCCGAAACATTTCTTGTGTGGTTCAAAAGATGGATACGAGTGTGTATGTGTGGCATTTGCGACTCGGTTCTCTGATACTACGTACGTACGGTTACACATAATTCTAATTTCATCCGTTCGGGACCACTTCCGATGGCTTTTCCTTAGACGAATACGTACGTACGTACGTACGTACATAAGAGAAACCATCATTCAAGTACAATATCGCGTGGCGTCGTATCGAAATGTTGCATGCCATTTCCAAACATTATACCATGAACATAACACTCCCCGAGGAGCTGATAGTGTCCTGTTTTGCCGGCGATTCTTCTCAACGCGAAAGGCACCTTTGCTCCTCCCAGAATCCATATCTCATCAATCTCTCTCAATGCATCAGGCCCCCAACCCAACAAGTCGTTGTTGGTTCGAAATAATTTTCGATGGTCCTGGCAGAGAGTAGTCCTGAGATTGTACATCTTCAATGGACGACTAAATTCTGCCAGACGTGTGATTTGAGGATCAATCATACGAGTCAGGAGGGTTTCCGCGCAGCGAGCGAGGGCCTCGCCATTGTACAAGGACCGTGCTGGTTCATTTTCACACAATGTGATCCAGCGTCTGAGGCCGGCATCGAACGCTGCCTTGTACAGCGTGATGATCGTACTTAGGAAATATACACCACATGCTGCAGGGGCGGGTGATTCATCCATAAACGTGTCCATGATAAGTGTCCGCCACAGGACCTCAACCCGGGTTTGTGGAGTTTGTCTAAGAATAATTAGTGCGTCGTTCATAGCATGCTCAGAGTTGTCCGGTTGCAACGGTACTTCTGGAGGATGCCACTCACGAATCTGACATTATAGGATAGTAAGGAGTCAATCCATGTGCCACATCACAGAGACTAGTCCAATTCGCTTCCGAATCCTTGATGAGATTGCTCTGAGATGGAGAAGTATTTTGTACATTGACCACAGAAAGACTCGTCTGAATGACACTGCCAATACAAAAGCCTCGTACCTCCAATAGACTATCACTGAGTTCGCCCGAGCATCGTTTCCAGGTTACACAATTCCCAACATCCCAACACGGTGTGCGGAACGACATGGGAGCTGGCGAGAGAGGCGTACTGAAATCTGGGACCCAAGACGGTAGACCTTCTATCTTTGTGTAGAGAGGACGTGCTTCGATATGTGCAAGAAGCCCAAGGTCCTCGTGCGACTGCATAAGGCCTCGAGTGGTCCGTGTATAAATCGCCTTTACAGGCATGTCATAGTCCGCGATTGAGAGTTCTGGATAAGTTGTGAATGGCTCGCAATCCTTCGCAGACACTCCTAGTAGCGCATAGACCTTGTCTGCAGGATTTGTGGCCTTACAGAGGCGGTGGGTGTTCAGTAGCCTCATCAGCGGATCTGGACGGTCAATTGCGAGCATCCTCCTCTTTGTCATGTAGAGAGACAACGCACTGTTTTCACAGGCTGTGACCATGCTCAGGATATTTCGATATCGTTTTGGTATCGTGTGTTCAGTGAGCCACGTATAGACAACTTCTGTATGAAAGTGATGCAGCCATCTTGAAATCACAAGGAAAGACAATGCGGAGGAGAATTTGGCCCAGGGAACCATGTCTTTACCTACTACGAATACCACATTGCTGTTCAGACACACTTCTTGGATGATCCATGTCCTCTTAAAGTAACTGTTGTATAAAAATGTGATCAAGCCTAGCCAGTGAGAAACAGTAAGAGACGCACTCCTAAGTTTAGATTCGAAAGCCTTTGGGGTGGTGAAACTTCCCAATTCCACGGGTTGGTAGAGATCGATCGGAACACTGAAAAATCGATCCAGGGCTGTCAACGCATCTGCCGTAGTCTCATCACCTACTCCGGTCCATGCAAATACCGTTCGAGCTTTGGAGAAGATCTCACTCATCATAGCGACCTGGAATGACTTCTCCTTGTTGTTGGTTTGGTCGATACACAGTTGGTCGATCCAGACAAGTCGGAATCCATTCGATGTATTGTCAGTTGAATTTGAATCGTGCCTCTCAAGAAGCATTTATAAAGCGTTGCGCAGATTTGCAGTGATTGAAATCTCTCTGCCATTGCAGATCATTGTTGCTCTTTCCCCGCAACCGCTGCTTCTGGCCTCTACTTCAACCATCATGAAAAGGTTGCTCGAACTATCCGAGCAGGCAGAGACAGGGTTTCTAAGGTCCGAATCCGAGAAGTCAGTGAAGGGATCATCCCAGGTATAGGACAATGCATCGTATGGTGGAGCAGTATTCAAGGCGTCAATAGTCAGCAACGAGCACCTAATAATGCTTTCATTTTGGCCTAACGGTAGGTGTAATAGGCGGAAAGAAGTATCTCCCGGCAGACAAGAGTAGATGGAGCTGTTCTCAGACACGCCCGTGGCCATGTTTAGTTACTCATCTGTCAAGAATGAGAACAACACCGACGGGTGAAGTTTTTTGGGCCTCTGTGTCAGTGTAGACTACCTATAGAATCAGCACTCTTTTCGTTTCTTCAAGGTCCGTCATGGTAAAAAGAAGGCTGAGTTGCTTGTGTGCCTTGCTGAAGCGCCCAGGCTGATTTAGAGTGGATCCTGCTTCTTGCAGAATAGGAGCTACCCGTCTGGCCTAGGACCACCAACAGTGATGACCACTGGACGCAGGTATCATTCCATACCACAGTACTTCTGGCAGGATGCGCAACTTTCATACCCGTAGTCAAGTATCATGTCTTAGATGTCAGCCGTCGACAAAGATCAAAGGATCACAAAACAGAGGCAAAGTTCGTCGATAAGCTCTGACATTTGTTCGAAACGTGATACGTATGAAGCCACAACTGTCTCGTATTGATGACGTGCACCAGAGTATGCTGATCTAGAGTTTGGTTCATACTACAAAACAGAAGTGGTTGCGATTGCAGACACAGTGGAGGTGCTTGCCAAGCGAGGCGGTGCACCATGGAAACTCAAAACGTGTTATTCTCCGCGACGAATTCAAGGCAGCCACAACATAAGCCCCCTCACCCAACTTACCTTCCTGCTCGATTGATTGACAACTGACTCGCCCTGAATAAAGACCACGGTGCCCCCCTCGAGTATCCAAGATGGACGCTGTCAGATCATTCATGCAACGTGTTTCTCGGGCAGTTGGGCTGACCAGCAGCACTAATAGCCCAATGACTCCTGTTTCCAACTTACCAAACCACCAGATGACAAACGGTGCACATAAATCTCAAGATATAATCCAAATAGCATGGCTATTACGTCAAAAGCTCCCAGGAGATCTCGTTCCAATAATCCTCGATTACGCCGAACTATGGGATTTCGCTGTTGTGGCCTGCTCAGCAGGACCAGCTGAGATCCGCGAATCTTACGCCGGTGAGCTCCAGGCGGCGGTCATTATACCCAAAACCATTCCTACAGGAGCACTACGTCGTGTCCGGTTCGTGATGGTTAGCAAAGATCAGGGCTGGAGTAGTTATCCGGTAGATCACGGAACCTACCGTGGTAGCTGGACCTGGTTCGAAGCGGGCGTTCGAGGTCTAGACCCTTCAAATACCGAAGACCAAGCAACTATACATAAACCATTCCAACGCCTCTATTCAATGCCTGAGCCAGAACAGCAGAAGCTGTGTATTGCAAATCCTGAATTCTACAAATATGGTAGCAAGCCGATCGTTACCAATATCCATGCTGGAAAGGATTGGAAGACGCATATCGTTGAGTGGGTTGCTAACCACGAAGATGAAGATGTGCAGAAGATTTTCAAGGAGTTGCGAGGTGGCCACCGGATTGAAATTAGTGCTCATGCTCGCTTTTCTGGTTGGTGTAATCATATCAAGCTTGTGGTTATTGAGGTGGAGTATGCTGTTGTAAGGAAGATGTAACTCAAACAAGTCACGGTTGAGTAAAGATTGAAAGGCTGAACAAAGCCGTATTTGACGTGGTTCCAAAACCGAAGTAAAACATATCTAAAACTGAAGTCAAATTGTTCTGATGCTAAACTAAGCCAGTTCCAATTCAGCGTATAGTCTATTCATCCCTCTCCCTGCAACGTAATCAAAAAGTGAACCCAAATCTCAATCACGATACAATGAACATACACAAGTATATACGTCCATATATACCAACTTACAACCCTCTGACCAACTTCCCTTACCCAAAGACTAGTATCATTTGCTTTTACCAAAAACAATAACCAGATCGACCACGTATCACAATATGCCACCGAACAACTCTAAGATTGACATCCAAATGTCACTCATCCCCCTCGAAAAAGCCAACACGTAACAACGAACTTGTTCTTCATTCCGTGGTATCACCAGGCCTGATTCTTATACAATTTTTCATTATACGAACTAGTCGAGAGAGAAATGCTAAACATGATTTTATGCAATCATAATACAGCACTGAATAGGTACATGCAAGTCTTGTTATTGATGATTGAGTTTCGCACTGCGAGCAGAGATTTTATGTAAGTACTTTAGATACGTAGGCAGTACATATAGAGAAAGGGATTTGTTGGGTTGTGTGGTTGTAGATGATCGATAGGACAGGAGAGGTTGAGGTTAGGTTGTCTAAATACAACTTCTCACTCCGAACTTGTTTCCTTGGTAATTTTATTGGCTGTAAAGGATGGCTGCCGCTGAAAAGGTTGCTCTTTCTGAACTTGACCCGGCTGACCATACACGGAAAAAAATTGTGATACTGACAAACCACGAAGCTACTTATGTGGCCAGGGAGAGGGATGAATAGACTATACGCTGAATTGGAACTGGCTTAGTTTAGCATCAGAACAATTTGACTTCAGTTTTAGATATGTTTTACTTCGGTTTTGGACCACTTCCGATGGCTTTTCCTTAGACGAATACGTACGTACGTACGTACGTACATAAGAGAAACCA
>Ga0115851_102294_pt1 | contig 10067 bp, 13 predicted proteins | sample InSIn2gowninarea_FD_83865 | JGI IMG/M metagenome (GOLD analysis project Ga0115851, IMG submission 83865)
GTTATTCCGCGCTATCGTAGCGATGTCTGACAGCGTCCTGCGTTGATACTTTTCTCGGATGTACTTTTCCACAGAAGTGTCCACCTCGTCCGGATCTAGTGGTATCGTAGGACGGATGTTGCGCGGGTTGTAGATTTTGTTCGAGGCAATATTGCCAATACTCTTGACCTCCGCAACCATGCTTGCAGTATAATCTTATTCACTTTCTCGTCCTCCTCTTACCTTTCCCACATCTCATCACACAGGCAAAACAAATTCGACATGTGAGAAGAGGTAAGTAGACCTGATCAAGAAGGGTCACTACTAATATACTAAGTGGACAGACGGAGAAACATAGCTTAGAGCAGTCGTACGTGCTGACGCTGACAATCGTTCGAGATGACCCAACAAATGCTGGCAGACACATTCACATTGCTAGGCTGGAATTGCCTTACCTTCCCGATCGGGGGCCTCTGCCAAGCGATCGGATCTTGCCGCATCGCTACCACTCTTGGCTCAACTGCAAGCGAGCGTCATGATTTCGTGTCGAAGACGAGACGAACCTTTGCCACATTTTGGTATTTCAAAATATCACTGTGATCTATTTGTTTGGGTGAAGTATGTTTTGATAGTGCTTAAGTTATTGTTCCTTTCTTGCATATTATTTCGTTATTATATTCTATCAGCTGCTAGGCGCTGCAGAAACAGTGATACATACCTGAGTACATCTGCAGCCTTGGTCGCACAATGTCAACGATCTTGTTAGCACTTGGAGTTCTAACAACAGGATACTCGCTGTGGTGTCTACGATGTCTCCAGCTCAACATTGCAGAAGCTAAGCGGTCTGGCATTCCATATGTCGTCGTTCCTGTATATACTTTCAACACAGCTTGGCTCATCACGCATCGGATATGGTTGCGCTTGTTGTCTTATTTACCATTATCATGGCACGAGTCTTGGTCTATGTAAGTTGATCCTCGATACTATTGATGTATTGATATATCAGCATCTGACCACAAAGCTAGCCATCTTACACCCGAATTTGCATGGAATGAGAAATTCGAGCCCTTCCGCAAAGCAGACTGTGGTCTGCTCCTCGTCGTGTCGCCTGGTCGTATCATAATGTGGGTTGCGGATGCCGAAGCAGTTAACCAGATTACCACTCGACGCAATGACTTCCCAAAGCCAACTGAACTGTATGGCTCTGTTGACTTGTTCGGCAAGAACGTTGTCAGTACAGAAGGCAGCGTCTGGCGTCATCATCGCAAAATCAGTTCGCCACCTTTCACTGAGAAGAACAACTTGCTCGTGTTCAAGGAGTCTATCCGCCAAGCCCAGTCGATGATTTCAAGCTGGGTCACGACGACTGATCAATCAAGCAAGACGCTCCCTCATATTGCGGAAGACACGATGAGATTAAGTTTGCACGTCATTTCTAGAGCTGGGTTTGGACAGACGCTGAAGTGGCCGCACGAGGAGGCGGGAGAGGTTGTGCTGCCAAAGGGGCATATATTGAGTTACAAAGATGCATTGGAAAGCCTTTTGCAGAATATCATTCAGATTATGCTGATGCCGAAAGTTATCTTATGTGAGTGGAAACTAGACAATATTGTCGAGAATTACACGACTGACAGGTTAATTATAGCAAATTCACCATTCAAGTCACAAAAAGTGGCAAAGAGCGCGTATGCAGAGTGGGGTCAGTACATGAATGAGCTGCTAGTAGCAAAGAAAGAAGATATTAGGCAGGGCAAAGAGCAAGAGGGCATGGACTTGATGGGTCAGTCAAATTCCTACGATAGGATCCTTTTGTCATGCTAACACAATTTTCTAGGCGCACTACTTCGCAACTCTGGAGTGACATCCAAATCTTTGGAAAGCGGCGCATCAACAGCCACGCTAAGTGATAGCGAGATTCTCGGCAACGCCTTTGTCTTCATCCTAGCAGGTCACGAAACTGCTGCAAACACCATTCACTATTCTCTCCTCTACCTTGCAATGAACCCTTCCAGCCAAAGACACCTGCAGAAGGATCTCGAGACTCAGGGTTTTACCTCCAAGAATCCTGAAGATTGGGACTATGATCACGACCTCCCAAAACTCTTTGGCGGCATGGCTGTAAGTACTACTCCATTGATCCGTTTACTCCCCACAAGCCTGCCACTCTATAGACTAATCTCATTCAACACACAATAGGCCGCGGTAATGAACGAAGAACTCCGCCTAATCCCTCCGGTCGTCTCCATCCCCAAATGCACAAAAACAGCCCAACCACTCACCCTCGACTCCCGCCGCGTTGTCGTCCCCGCCAACACCTTCGTAAACCTCCTCTCCGTCGCCTCGCACCGCGATCCCAAATACTGGCTCAGCGGCACCCAGGCCAACGATCTCAACGACTTCCGGCCCGAGCGCTGGCTTGTCAAATCCGATCAGCACGAGCAGCACGACGCGGCAACAAGCGATGGTGAAGATTATGGTGGCCCGCAAGGCGAGGACATTGCCTCGACATTGTTGCGCCCGAAAAAAGGGTCGTATTATCCTTTCTCGGAAGGGCCGCGAGCGTGCTTGGGTAGGAGGTTTGCGCAGGTGGAGGTGCTGGCGGTATTGGCGATGGTATTCAAAGATTATTCGGTTGAGCTGGCTGTTGATGAGTTTGCGACGGATGAGGAGGTTCAGAGGATGCCTGTGGGTGGTGGAGAGAGGAGGGCGGTTTGGGAGAAGGCGAGGAAGAGGGCGACAGGGTTGTTGAAAGATGGTATGGGCACTATTATTACAATACAGATGAGAGATGGGACTGTGCCTTTGAGGCTGGTCAGGAAGGGGAGGGAGAGATTTGCATTTTGATTGAAAGCGAATGTTTTGGATAGGTTCGTTAGTCTGAAGGAGCAACTAGGTGATGCAGATGGAGCTTTCAGCAACTGAAGCGGGAAATACAGTGCGCCCTTCGAGCTTAGATTATCACCAAATGAAAAAAGAAGTAGTGGGGAAAGCATGTCAATTTTGTGACTGGCTTGTGCCAGGTTGATGATATGCATTCAAGATTATACAAAGATCGATCCAATGTAGTCACTCCGTAACCACTGTAGATCTTGTTGAATGGCCCTGGTTAAATAGATAATATATTGATGAGTTTCTAAAATGTCCGTCCATTAAAATAGTCCTGTATTTCGTATTGATTAAGATGATATGCAGGGTGGAGAGGAAGGCAGCCTTGTCGAGCCTTTGGTAGTTAAACCATGTTGATCTTCCACTGATTATAAAGTATACCTGCGAGCACATTGATAAAATGCTGAAGTAGGCAAATCGTGGGTCTTTGGATTGGAAGTTTTTGATGAAGTGATTCGTCGATCGTGAAAACGAATGGCCTGTAGAGTGCTACTAGTGCTCACCACTTCACGTTTAGTTAGAGAAAGAGGCGCAGCATCGAAGCCGAGCTGTGTAGACGCCATGCTTAGACGGTAGTGACAGGAATACTCGAAGGAACATTACCAATGCCGGTGTCCTGGAAGTCACGTATTTTACGTCAATCCAAAATGTGAAGAAGAGATGACCACAGGCTTGTCGACGTGCAAGTCGTTCATAGAAATGCTGCTAGCACCAAGGTAGGCTTGCAACATGCCACGATCACGCTTACGAGCCTCGTACCACTGGTCTAGGACGCCAATATGACCGACTAGCCCATGGCAAGACGAGATCTGACGGTAGAAAAGCGTTCAAGATGTGTGAAGAAGGAGGAAAAGAAGAACAGGAAGAAGAAGTAAAAATGAAAATGTCTATTCAAATTGCTACCGTGGTTGTGGGAAATCTTAGCGTCTACCCCACAAACTATCGTGTGCGAGGGCTAGCAGCAACAACGACCACCTCGAATCCGATCTTTGTTTGAGCCTGCTGGTTATTCCTGCTACTTATATCTGTCTGACTGACCATTGAATACTGTCTCCTCTCTGTTTTCTCCTCATGCTACCCGAGCGAACGACCACTGCTGGAACCCCGTCCTTTGATCAAATCTCCTACTCCACTCTCACCACCCGCCTCAATGGCCACCATAACGAATAAGCGACAACAGGCACGGCACGAACGAGCTCTTCAAGACCTAATCAGTGGCACGCCCGGCAATAACAAATGCGCCGACTGTAGTGCTAGTAATCCAGGATGGGCGAGCTGGAATCTGGGTATCTTCTTGTGTATGCGCTGCGCCAGTCTACACAGAAAGCTAGGAACACATATATCAAAGGTCAAATCACTATCAATGGACACCTGGACGGCGGAGCAGGTTGATGTTGGTATTGTCTTCAAGAATGTACAAGGTCATGTCTAACGCATTCCATATAGTCGATGAAGAGTATTGGCAATATTGCCTCGAACAAAATCTACAACCCGCGCAACATCCGTCCTACGATACCACTAGATCCGGACGAGGTGGACACTTCTGTGGAAAAGTACATCCGAGAAAAGTATCAACGCAGGACGCTGTCAGACATCGCTACGATAGCGCGGAATAACACTGGTAGTACAGCCACGACAGCTTCAACAGAAGATCGACCGCCTCCACCTCCTCCAAAACCGAACGCCAGGTTCGCCTCCGATCTACGATCCACATCAGCAGCATATCCCTCTCCTTACTCCTCTGGACGTTCGTCTCCTGCAACAGCAGCGGGTCGTGATCCATCCGCACTAGAGAACAAAAGTCTACCGCCACTTCCTCGTGGCGCTGTAGCTGCTCAGAACTCAAGCAATGTGTCGACACCAGCATCTGCCCAGAGCTTCTTTCCTACATATACTCAACCTGGGCCTACACCACAACCGCCACACCAACCAGCTCCACCACAAACGTATCAGAATCAAAATATCGCAGCAGCACATACAGGCTATGGCGGGGCCAATCCTTTCTATACGCAAGCGCAATATCCACCACGGCAACAACCCCTCGAAGCTTCGTTCCAGAGAATGCAACTCCAACAGGCTACACTTACACCAGAAGCAACGGGTGGTTGGCAGCAGCAACCTTCTGCAAACAATCCTTTCCTCCAAGCATATACTCCGCCTATATCTCCGCCACCTCCATCACAGGCTTATAGTCAGTCAGCAGCCCAGATGTTCTTCGGCGAGCAAATCAATAATGGACAGATAAACCAGTCAAGTACGAACCCATTCATGCATCTGACACGATCACAAACCATGCCAAACAGTCCGATGCAGAGTGGTTCTTTTTACGACGCTACGTACCAACCTCCGGCGATGTCGGACCAATTTCATCTACCACTGATGTCACCTTCGACCAATCCATTCTATAGTCATAGTCAAGTATCATCTCCTGCAGCTCTGCAGCAACATGAACAATATTTTGCTCCTGTGCAACAACAACAACAACAACAACAACAGCAGCAGCAGCAACAGCAGCAGCAATCATCATGGCTGGACAATACACTGCATACAGATATGCCCAACACCTCGCAACAAAACCAACCCATATACCTACTACAGCCACAAGAATATCAACCAGCACAGCAAACATTTCAAAACCCTGCACGACATAACAAATCAAGCATATTAGCACTCTACAGCCAACCTCATCTCGCTCCAGCTCGACCTGTCCTACCAGACTCAACTTCTCAAGGTGGCGTTGAAGAAGCACCAATACAGAATCTTCTGAAGAGACGCAGTGTGACAATGCCGGTCACGCTTCCTGCCGACACGCCTGGCAGTAAGAATCCTTTTGCTGCGATGTCAAGTACAGATCCGCAGAAAGCTGGTGACGATAGTTATCGGAGTCATAGTCCTGACGCGTTTAGGAGCTTGTCTTCGACGTTCAAATAGCTTCGTGGAGGTTGATGGATGGATATATGGATATGATAAGATACCCCGTTTTCTGTATGTAACAATGTAATGTTGGGATAATGAGATACGTCTTCGAGATGCTTCTAGATGATACTCTCCCTGTGTGAGGGTAGAAGATGTTCAATTTCAGACGTCTGCTTGTCAAGAACCGGTTCTTATAGGGTGTTACCATATCAATTAGTGGTCAAGGCTTTGACAAGCTAATGCACGATACAGTAGGCATTCCGATTGACTAAGGAGTATTGACATTGCGGGCACGGTGAACCGATGGTACTGCTGGTGACCGGGGAATAGAACAATACTCTACTGCTGAATTAAGAGGTTCTGAAATATGTGTTTGACTAGTTTAATGCTAGGTATGGTGCGCTGGAGCTGGAGGATGAGGCCGGAGAAGTCGCTTTCTCAAGTTGTGAGGTATTACCGACCGCTGAGCACTAACATGGGCTAAGTATCTTACCTCGATTAAACGAATGAGGAACGAGAAGGTAACAGATGCGTCTGATAAGAGATACTCGTAATGTTATTGAAAACGCAAACAAAAAAGGAATAACGCCAGCACCAAGAAATTGAGGGTATCAACCGAACCAGCCATACCAATCACACACTTCCTTCCATCTAGCATTGAAAAGCAAAAGACGAGCGCAACTCGTCCTACCATTTTACTTCATCATTTCCTACTACGCCCTTCTCTCCACCGAATACTCAATTCCTACCTCACATGTTCTCAACATTCCTCGCGTTAACTGCACTTGCCAATCCAGTTACTTCGTGACCAAAACCGGCGCGATCGGTAACAAATCCTCCTCCTCCTGTTCCTCGGCTGAAGTTTGTGACGGCATCGTCGAAGCTGGTTACCTTGGGTTGACTACCGTACGAACTTGGTCCTTCACCAGCTGCTTCTGCTTGAGCAAGCTGGGATTGGAATGCCTGGGTTTGTCCGGGCAGGAAGATGACTTTGCTGTTTGAGGATTTGGCCATTGCTTGCATTGCCTGTGAGAGTGTGAAAAAAGCGCTTATTAGGTACAATGCAGCAAAAACGAACAAGAGCAAAAGCAGAAAATCGGGACATACCTCAAGATAGCGTATCTGCATAGCAGCCGGCGAGCTCAAAATATCAGCCGCCTGCCTCATCAACTTGGCACTTTCAACCTCAGCCCTCGCAGCAATAACCTTTGCCTCACCCGTCCTCTTCGACTGCGCTGCCATGCTCAAACTATCCTGCAGTTCCTGACTGAACACGATATCTTTGACCAACATGCTCTCGACGTGCACACCCCAGCTTTCGGCGGTTTCCTCGATGATTTCACGAATGCTTACTGCGATTTCCTCGCGACGCTCAATGACGTCTTGTAGCAAGCGTGCACCAATGACGTGGCGAAGAGTGGTTTGTGTGCGTTCCACGAGGGCAGTGCGGATGTCCGAGATGCCGAAGGCGGCGCGGTGGGGCGAGTTGATGTGGTAGTAGATTACGGAGGTGAGGTGGAGAGTTACCTGAATGAAGGTGGTTAGTCATGCACGGAGGAGGCGATCAGCATTTCGCGCTTACGTTGTCCTTGGTCATGCAAACTTGGCGAGGAACTTCGACGATTTGAATCTTGACGTCGACGCGGAGGAGGGATTCGGATAGGGGGTTGATGAAGGTGAGGCCGGGGTCGACTGCGCGGGTGAAGCGACCGAATTTTGTGATGAGGCCGACGGTACCTTGGTCCAGTGGAGCGTACGCATGTTAGCTTGGGCTTCTCACATAGAGGTTGGTGCGACAGCGGGTAGTAATTAATATTGGTAAGAGGTGTGCTGTGATCATGTGGACGCTTAGACACATTCGAGTAATCAAAAAGCGAAAGAGCCTTTTGAACCTGCCAGCACGAGGATTTATCCTTTCTCTATCACTCAAACAATGACACTCATTACAGAACATGAAGAAAATGTACTTATCTCGTTTATAAGGATTAGGACAACAGATACATCCCGGAATTGAGCCAAGAGTACCGAGACAACCACCAAAAGTATTGACCATGCTTTCATACCATCCATGAACAGCATTATCATCGGGATAAGCCGCCATGGTTGAAGCATAGCTAGGCTGCAAGTCCTCACGACGAGGAGGTTGGACTGTCACAAGAGCTTTGCGAGGAACTTCTTTTTGCTGCTGTACAAGCGGCTTAGTAGGAAGAGGCAAATGCCCGTCGTCCGAGTTGCTGTCTCTGTAGGCTGACATAGTGGAATGTGATCGATCTCTGTTATGATGATTACTGATTACACTTTGATCTTACTGAAGGACTGTAATATTGTTGCTGATGGTGATGTAGAAAAAGAAGGAAGAAAGAAGAGAAACCAAGCAGCATGCAGTGATTGTAAGAAGTAAATCGAGACAATGCCCGGCCTTATCGCAAAAGCGAGGAAAGGTGGCGAAGTATCTTGATTGACCAAGTCACGCGATACAGCTGTTCCGCTGATCACATGCCAAGCAAGCTATACCAAGAACCCAAGAGCTGGGCAAGGCCGTGCGACCGCCGACAAGACCGACAAGAGCAAGATGAATACGGTGCGTTACCTCGCTGCTTACGATCTCATTGTGCGAGGATGCAGCCTTGCTATGTTATTTCGTCAAAGCCTCTTGATAATCCCGGAGCTTGCTTGCGGATCTGCGGCAGTGTAATTCTGGTTCCCATCGGAAGACCTCAAACATCTGACTTGAACGGGGCAGTGCACTCCAGCAGTGACTTCTTGCGTTTTCTACCCAGTTTAGTTGATTGGAGGTCACTCAGACAGAAGCCGACCACTGGAGAAGAGAATGGAATACCTGTACAAAGTCGACGCTCACAAATGCTACAGCATTATTTGCGTTTTCAAATCGAACTACCACTGGATGTACTCTGCATACCTGCATAGTTGATACGTTACAAGCGGTTTTCGAAACTAAAACCATTGTGTTGTGAGGAGTCTTCATGAAGGTGGCCGACATTCTTACGACAGGTGGTTTTGTATTGTGAGGCGAATGCTGGTTACGAGACAGCCTTGACTTCTAACAATGTTTCTTCCTCCATGTAGCTCCCCTTAGGGATCCACCGGCGAATTGGTGGCAACATCGTTCTAATTCTCTTGGTCTGCCTTATCTCGGGTCGCGCAGCTTCTGCTTGACTGTTCTTACATATGTCCTGGCGCTATGGTCTTTATCGTACCATCACCGAGTATATCGACATCTTTCCACCGAGTAAAGGTGCATCTTTCTTCGCTGATGTCGTTGTATTTCTTCTCCGCTCGACCTGGCACAAGCCCTCTACCTCGAGAAGCCACTCTCACCCTCTTTTACGTCAATTTCATGTTGCTCAACCTTGTCGACTGATGCTGCTGAGGGGCCTTTGTTCAGGTGTTCGATAAATTGCTGTAGTGCTTGTGAGCAGAAATGCAGCACATTACACGCCATGTCTAACCCTAATCTTGCTCTCGTCACCTTGTGCTTCGCCAGAGACCTTATGCTTCGATAAGTACATTGTTTTACGGGTAAAGCTGAGATACATACGTGACCACTGTTGACATTATGTTAGTGCTTGTTATAAAGCATGTTTTGAGGAACACTTACGCTGGATCGTTCTGAACCTTGCCGGTAAGACCTAACTTCTTCGCCTGCTCTTCCGTGAAGGATCTAGACGCTGTTTTAGCTCTGTCAAAGCTCTGTCATGGATTGTGACCAACCGGAAGTTGACTCCCTAGCGTCAGTCAGTAATCGTGCTGGATGAGCAGTAGTCATGCAAATGTGCGAGAAATGTGCCTACCTGAACTTCGCCATGAACTTTGAACGCAATCTATGCAGGTTGAGTTAGTGAGAGTATTCCACTTCTAGTGCTGTGTACATACTCTCTGTGTCATCTTGCTTGTTGTAGTTGAAAAGTACCGTTTCATATAGATGTAAATGCGGAAAGAAGGAATCGTTGCTGCTCAGTTTCACCATTGGGATCCGGAAAACTGCGGGGAAGAGCGTGACGTCAAGGGGCTCGTGCGCGCTTGTTTCACATCTTTCTTTAGTATTCATAAAGTGTTAGGTGTTCACCAAGACCGTCACCATCGCAACTTCGTCTATGAGAGTTATTCCGCGCTATCGTAGCGATGTCTGACAGCGTCCTGCGTTGATACTTTTCTCGGATGTACTTTTCCACAGAAGTGTCCACCTCGTCCGGATCTAGTGGTATCGTAGGACGGATGTTGCGCGGGTTGTAGATTTTGTTCGAGGCAATATTGCCAATACTCTT
>Ga0115851_102296_pt1 | contig 10058 bp, 9 predicted proteins | sample InSIn2gowninarea_FD_83865 | JGI IMG/M metagenome (GOLD analysis project Ga0115851, IMG submission 83865)
AAGAAAGTACAACTTGAGGTGATGAGAGTACTACTATAGAGAGGACAAGAATACCATGGATATGGATGGACTCTACAAAGGAGAGTGAAATGGAATTGGTTGCAAGTGAGTTTAATATTTTGAAGTAGTTTACTATGAACAAGCATCCGTTTACTCTTGTATTTCTGAACACTGTACTACTAGCATTACTCTGACAAATGATAGCCTCAGACTGAGACACTCTTTGAAATAAAAAAACGTTCCTGGATTGACAACTAATGCGAGGTAATTAGAGATGAAAGAGACCCTTTTTATAGCTCCACAACCTCTAAATAGGCCATCTAACCTCTAAATATTGTAGGGAATCCTCCCTTGAGAGGATAATATCTAATCGCAAAACAACATAGGAAAGGCCATTGAGGTGACAGTGCTAGCTAACCCTGTTGTTGTTTGAAGACCTAGAGTGCCTAGTGAGGCTTTGTACTAGTATGCTAGATATTGTAATAACATTTCGTATTGTCCTTCTGTACTCGTGGATTTGATTTTAAACTATGTTATTGTTATGATGGAGTAATTTCTGGCATTAGTTATGCATATTGATTTGACATAATGTTGAGTAGATTTTTTTAAGTGATATAACAAACATGTAAAAGATAAAAGGCCAGAGTCATTTTTGTAATGAATTAACTATTATAAGTTATTTTCAAATTTGTTATATGCATGGGAAGTGCACCTTAAAGAATTAAACTTCATTGTATTTAAGTACACTTGTTTAATGTTTTTCTTGCGTTATGTTTAGGGATGGAAGGAAGTGAAATATATGGTGTTGTAATTTATATTTTAGACTCATCATTGAGGGTGAAAACTCATTGGAAATAGATGCAAGAATTTGAAAAATTCAAGGTTGATGTGAATTTTTAAATTTGCATTGAAATCAATTTCCAAGAAATTTCAACACCTTGGGTGCCTTCAAATAGCCAAAATACCTCTTTATCTTCTTGAATTTATACATTGTTGAAGTCACCAAAATAAACTAATAAGCCTCTAAAATCTCTTCGACCAATGAATCTCACAAGGTTTCCCTATTACTAGAATTATTTACAACATAAAATTTGGCTAGGCCTAACACATAGGCTTTGAAATCAAGCAACACCCATACAACATTGTTTATGGGTCTAAGCTATGTTGGATATTGGTTTCTACCCACCTTTGAGAGATTAGAGTTGCAACTACACCTATCCTTTCATCATGGTTAGTGAAAAAAAAAGGGTCTATCCATATTACATGATGGGTCATCTTAAGGATAAACCTCATAGATTTAACCTCTTTTAAACATGGAATATCAATTTTAGAAACAATGATTCTTACTCTTTGAAACATGGATTTGTGATCGGGGTGACGAAGCTCCCTACATTTCATGATATGATCTTCATTGGGAACCTTCCAGAAGAAAATATGCTTGTTCACCCTCTTGCTTTGATGGAGTATTTAAGCAATTTAGGGAGTTTTCATTCTACATTTGGAGTAGGAAATAATCATTCAAACTTTTGTTTCTTGGTTTTTTGTTGGTATTATATGTCCCAAATTATTAGGGATGATCCACATTAGGGGTGGATATCAAGCCCGAGGCACCCAATGCCCCACTAGGAAAATAAATACTCATTGGTAGGAAGATATCTAACCACCAAGGAGCTAGTAGGCTTCTTTTGGATAAAACTAGAGAAGTTTGTTGAAATGTGATTTTTTTAAGGCTTAAATGTTTAGCTATGTCAGTAGGAAGATATCTAACCACCAAGGAGCTAGTAGGTTTATTTTGGGTCAAACTAGAGAAGTTTGTTGAAATGTGATTCTTTTAAGGCTTAATTGATTGGTTGGGGTTATTGGATTTGGTGATCCTTCCCATTTAACATCCTTACGCCAATTATCATTCATTGCATGTAATAGGATGGCCTATGATTCCTCACAATGTCCAGGAGGAAACTTTATCATTTCTAATGGGGGGGACAATTCTTAATTCTAAGGCGAGGACTTGGGCACCTAAAACATGTGTTGGGGAGAGATATTTCATTGGTTATTACATAACATGGCCTCTCAATTGAATAAATACAAATGATTTCAAATATTCAAAGATATCAACCCTAATACAAGCCATTTTTTGAGAGTGTGGGTTAAAGAACCACTCAAGGCATATGATATTATGAATTGGGAACGAGATTCTTTCTAGAAAAACATATAATTTCATATGAATCCCTAGGAATTCTACCTAGATCGTGTAGTATCTCATATAGGATTATTGAAAAAATGATTATTCATGTTACTTAAAAAAAATAAACATAATATTTCACTACATCTAAGAGTTGCAAGATATTACTTCATAACATTTTTTTCTCTTCGAAGGAGAATTGGGAAAACCCCTTTGTTAGGCTTGAGATGGAGGTGTAGATCCATCGTTAGGAACCCATGCCTCTTTGGCCTAGGCTTTAATCACAACTTTTGGTAGTACTTGGACCACAAAATAACCCAATAATGTGCGATTTTTTAGAATATCATAACCAAAATAATACTCAAAATTATAAATATTAATGAGAGATTCTGATGTAGGAAAATCCAAATTTTCCTACAACTTCACCTTTAATTAATCTATCTCGGAATGTCACAGCTTCACTACTTAGTTTTGGTTATAGGAGTCTCTAAATTTTCTCCCATCCTCATAACTTTCACATAATGGTTACTAGAACTCCAAGGAGCTACTGAATCTCTCTAAGAACTATGAACACAATTCCTGCAACTCAACAATGCATGCTTTAAATCGCCATTCCCCTTTTTGGACACTAAGTTGAGTCTTGAACCAAATCAAATTTAATAGTTCCCCATTTCTCAACACCTACCAACCCCATCAATGAACACTGGCATTTGATGCTTAACTTGACACCGAACACTTAAATTGACTAGTGGTTATTTTCTCCATATTTTCATACGACTACGATCTTTGCACAGATTCCATGAAGGTTTCAACCCTTCATCTTCTCGTCACATACTGAATTCACGGATTCACTCTAAGTCTACATATACTTTTGTAGACTTCTTCTAAGTCCCTTCTAACTTCTGCAATTAGAATATGAAGAATCAAATCTTTGTATTTATGTCCAATTTTTCCTTAGCAAAATCTCACCCTTTTCATTCTCCTTTTCTCACACAACAGATATTAATTATACCTGCACACATTTCTTCTTATATCATTATATTTAATATTATATATCACCCTTAACACAGGAATAATATCATTCGTATGACAAATTTACATATAAATCTATCATTAGCGTCAGTGTTCACACTGAATTGAAACCCTGCTTAATTCCAAATTGCACACAGATGTTGGAATTCTTCATTCACATGTATACACAAAAAGACAAGTATAAGCATAAGGATGCTTCTAATTACTTTCATTCATAAAAACATTGTACATACAACCTAATTCATAACTTATTCTTCTTCTCTATGACTATGGCCTAATTTTACATTCATTTGGCCATCATTTATTTTCTTCCCACTTACTCTCTTTTTATTGCTCGTAGGGTTACAATAGATAGAATTTAGAAATATAAAAAATTTTATAGATCCTAAAATCACTCCATAAATCACTCCACAAATAAGATTTTCTAACTCCTAAAATCACTCAAACTATCCCTTGAATCACTCCATAAATCACCCTTAAAACTCCCTGTTTTCTATGATAATTAAAGAAACTAAAAGTATTTACAATAAGGAATTAGAATTCCTTCTCAAATGTAAAAATACCTTATTCAGAGCTTTTCCTTCTAAAAGCTTGATTTTTCCAAAATGACTTGGAAGTTGGGATGCTCTCGCATCATACTCCCAAGGTAGAAAAAATTATGACCTCTTGGTCATAAGCCTTTGATGAACCAATCCTCCTAGATCCCACATCTTGTTCTACAGTTTTCCACACATTCTACCTTCAAAATATTCCACGTTCAACTGGATGTTATTGCTAAATGTCTACTTCCTTCCATTGTATCTTCTTTTGGGATTCTTCTTCATAAGTTCCCATAACTCATTTGTCGCAATATCCAACTCATCCTTTTGTCTACAAATGATGCCCATTTGTGACTGGATCTTCTCTTGCATAAGAGTATCATAACTCTTATCCCACTCTGCTTTGAAATACATCTTCCAACATATGCTTAAGGTATTTATATGCCTTCTCCACTGCAATTATACACTATATTTTTTGTTTTCTTCTTCAGAATTCTCCATTATGATTTCATCTTTCATCTTATCAATACTTTGTGGCATGATATTTCATTTCCTTAGCTAAAAATTTATGTTGTTGTTGTTCATGTTGTGTCTTATTTCCTCTTCATTTATGCCACCATTGTATGGCACTTTGATCTACTCCTCTTCAATTGCGTCTAAAAACTCTATGTGGTTTTCTTCACCTATACCTTTTGCTAGCCATTCCTCTAAAAACTGCATTTCTTCATCAAAATCATTAAACATTAAATTGAATGTTTAACTTGAGGTCTTATCCCATCTTTAATAAATAGTTTAGCTTCTATTTCTCTAATTACAGTCTCATTTTCATCAACACTTCGTATTCCTGCATTCTCATCATTAAAGTGCAAATTACAATTTACCTCAGCTTTCTCAAATGTTTTAAATACACTTTCATTGTTATGCATGTGTGAACATTTTTCTTCTTTGGTTGTAATTTCTTATCTTGGTTCGGGTCATCTCAACAACTTTTCCAAAAACTCTAACTTCTCACATACTTCATAAGCATTTCATCTGAATGTTTTTTATTATCTTTCCTTTTATTATATCCACTAGTCAATTTTGCCTATTTTCTGCACCAACGGGTCCTTTCCACTGCATACAAACCATTTCATTTATGAAGTGTACATGATATTCACTCTGATTATATTTAATAGACAACTCTGCTTCATATCATTTGGTAACAAAATTTTGATTTTTTTCTCCAATTATGTTTTTTCAAAGTTTTTTTCTATCATCTTCATCAATCTATAACTTCAGATGAATTCCCTTCTTCATTGTCTATGCAAACTACAAACATACACCAATCACTAGCTTAAAAAAAAAGGCTTTGTAGATTTATTTGATGCCTTATACATCAACTTTTCATGCTGATTTAAAGTTCCCAAATAGTTCAAAAGATCCTCTATAGATCCCCTCTTAGCATCCTCATCATTCTCTCCAAGTAATTATCCTTGTTTAGGTTCACAAAAGGTGAACTCGTCCTTTAGCAGTTATCCTTTGCTAAAACCCAATTTCTTCGAGCTTCTCAATTCTTAACTAAGCATTTGTCCTACGCCTTAATCTCACTTGCAACCAATTCCATTTCACTCTCCTTTGTAGAGTCCATCCATATCCATGGTATTCTTGTCCTCTCTATAGTAGTACTCTCATCACCTCAAGTTGTACTTTCATAGAAATTGTTTCTCTATCAAGTTTGTCATGACTTGATTTCCTATGGCTTCCCTCGGAACCTTTCTTATGACTATCAATAGGCATACTCCTCTTTCCTCTATGATCTTCCTATTTCTCATTGTGAGTTGCAGTCAATATTTTATGAAAAACTGACTCCATCAACCTATCACTGAATACCTTACTAAGGCTTTCCATCAGCTTCAAATGAATGTCTTGCAAACATACACAAATCATTAGCTTAAAAACATAAGGCTTTGTAGCCTTATTTTATGCCTCATACATCAACTTCTCATGTTGATTTGAAATTCCCAAATAGTTCAAAAGATCCTTTGCACATCCCCTCTTAGCATCCTCATCATTCTCTCCAAGTAATGATCCTTGTTCAGGTTTACAAAGCTGAACTTCTCCTTTAGCAGTTATCCTCTTCTCAATCCCAATTTCTCTAAGCTTCTCACTTCTTAACTAAGCATTTTTCATATTCCTTAATCTCACCTGCAACCAATTCCATTTCACTCTTCTCTATAGAGTCCATCCATATCCATGGTCTCATTATCCTTTTGTAGCAGTTCTCTCATCAACTCAAGTTGTATTTTCATAAAAATTGTTTCTCTATCAAGTTTGTCATGATGTGATTTCCTATAGCTTCCCTCAGAACCTTTCTTATGATTATCAATAGGCATAATCCTCTTTCCTCTATGAGCTTCCTCTTTCTCATTGTGAGCTACAGTCAAGCTTTTGTGACAAACCAACTCCATCAACTTGTCACTAAATACCTTACTAGGCCTTTCCATGGCTTAGTATTCTTTGGTATTGTTGTTGATTCCATCCTTTGGAACCTTCTCTAGAGCACTCATTACTCCTCTAACTTTTGCAATCAACTTGCTCACCTTTTCTCTCCAGCCTTTAGTTAGAATAGGTTCTTTGCCACAAGTTACTAAGAACTTCCTTTTTTCTTGGTTACATTACTCTTGTTATAATCATCTCTACCCCTAATACTTATAATCAACAATTTACCTCACAAATTAGTTGAAAACATAAAGACCGATTTTACCTCTTGTTCAACTTCATGTGAACATGCACAATGTGGTTGTAGTTTCTTCCAATGTCCTTTCACGTCCTCAGAACATTTTTCTTTCAGATTTTCTTATCAAACCTAATATGTTCTACTTTCATCCAAGTAGATTTCCTTTTAAATAATTTCAGTGTTTTTTTCCGCACAAAGCCTCAATTCATGCAATCATCAATATAAATTGCAAATAAAACACTTTACTTCAATTATATTTCTCAAACCTTTGGTGTTGCAAGCTCTGAATTTCTCCTCCAAAGATCATACCTACTTTGATACTCTGCATCTTCACCTTTATTTATTTTGTCTCTAAATATTATTGCTTCACTACTTAGTTGTGGTTATAGGAGTCTCTACATTATGTCCCATGTGATATCCCTTGGCTTGATAATTTTTGTAATTAAATGTGCATATGTGTGTTTTCAGTTAAGTATGCTACTTTGAAAGACAATTGAACATTTTAATTATCAACAATTTATTACTAATAATACCTAATTATATATTTATATTTATTATGTTTTATTTTTGTAAATAAATAAATCTAGAAAATTATTTGTTGAGTACAAATGACTAAAAGAGATGAGTATTCAATTTATTGTGGAAGTATTATTACCCATCAAGAAGTCTTAGGCATCTAATTTGAATGATTAGATTTAATTTAGGAATTATGATATTGATCAATTAATTTTTTCCTAGAAGACAGAGAATTCTCCTCAAGAGTGGGAAACAAAAGCTCATTAATGAGCAAGTAACTACCTGCCACCTATTGATGAGGTGGAGGCAATTAATTGTTGGGTGTGGAGCCTGATTATCTTCCTAATTGTTCAGAAGTTCTTGTTTTAGTCATGTTGGATCCTTGTTCCTAACAAGGTGAAAATGTTTCCCATTTATTCGTCGTCAGGTGGGGTCCAGGGGGGTCCTAGGGGGGTGACAACGATTTTATGAGCCCCCCCTAGCAGGGATTCAGGGGTAGCGCACCTGAAGCTAAAAATAGATGAAATTTTGCCTTGTAAAATATTGTAATTTTGTAGTCAATTTGGGCAGTTCATTAGGCAGATGATTTGATGGTAGAAGTTATGTTAAATTAGGGTTTTTTTGCCCTAAAAGGCAACCCTCAGTTTATATGGGGGAATTGTATTGCGGTTGTGTATGATTATTTTGAGCGAGAGAGAGAGAGAGAGAGAGAGAGAGAGAGAGAGCAAGTTGTGTGAGAGCAAAGAGGAAATTACGACAGACCTGATGTAGGTTGTATCTCTTCATTTTGTTAGATAATATAAAAAGAAGGATTGGTTGTTTCTTCATGGACGTAGCCCAAATTAGTTGAACCACGTATATCTATGTCTCTCTTGTTCTATGCATGTACGTATTTGTGTTTCGGCAATATTCTGTGTATTTTGTTGCTTTGTTAATTAAGTTCTAACATTAATAACCACCAAAAGAGTGGTATATGGGATGAAGAATGTCTTTTGTTTTTACTTTTTTTTGTCTTATTCTGAGGAGAAGGAGAGACTGAAGAGAAGCAATTAATTGAAGATAGAAATAAAATTGCAGGTTTGGTATGCCTAGGGGGACATTGGTTGTTTAACAGTGTTATGGTTGGGAAGAGCCAAGCACTTGACAACTAATTTTCCAAAAAAAGAAAATTACTTCAAGTCGATATTTCTAACTACAAAATATACTTGTTGTTATTAAGAGAAAGCAATTGTTTGTATGTTGTATGTGGTTTTTATGCAGAGAAAAGAAAAAGAAGATTGTTGTTTCGATTATATTTGAAATATTAAGATTTTCTTTTCATTTTGTATAGTATTTAGTAATTATGAGCGTGGAATAACATGTTATAGAGTTTTTAAACGCAATGTTTCAAACATCTAAGTGAGTCCATCATTAGGGGTACACCAATTGTCTTGAGAAGATCAATGTGATTTATGTAGAGTTTGAGATTTTAGGTGTGTATATATATAAGCGAGTGTCAAGATAGTGTTACAAAGGGGAATAATTTAGGATGGCCATATTAATTATTATATTAAATATTATTTAATTATTAAATGACTTTTACTTTTATATATATATATATATATGCTTTTTATTATTATCATTATAAATTTAATCTTAATAAATGTTTGAGATAATTGATTTAATTATGAATAGTTTTTTATTAAAGGTTTCCCGGTATTGTTTAGTTTCAAGTCATCATCTTGGTTCATGGTGTTTTTTCTTTTTCGATTTATATTGGTTCTTTCATTTTTATTTTTAAATAATGTTCTTTTTTTATGAGTTTGGCTTCTTCCACACAAATGTAGAGTGGGGATGAGCAAGCATGTTCTACTAAGGAGTATTTTGAGGTTCTATTTCTTAATACGTAGAAAGCATGTTCCATTAGTATAATGTTGAAATATCTACCAATTTTTCCTATGTATCCCTTTCCGCAAGAACAAGGAACCATGTATACACCTTTTTAGTGGTTAGGGTTTATAGGGTATTTATTTGAGTCTGTTAATTTTCTAATGGTGTTAAGGAGGCTGAAGGCTACATTGATATTATGTTTGTTTGAAATTTTAGCAATTTTGTTTGTAGTACCTTTTAAGTATGGAAGGGATATTTTTGGGATGTCTTTGGATAATTTTTTTTTTTTGCTATTTAGGATTTGGAGGATGGTTTTGTTTATGGTGTTTCTATTATATCCATTTTATTCAAAGACTTGGAGAAGTTGGTTAAGTTCTTGATTTAGGTATTCAGAGTCTGATATTATGATTGCTCTTGTAGTTAGGGTTTTAATGATACCATATTTTTCTTTGGGACGGTGGTGTGAGTTAGCATGCAAATATCTTTCGTTGTGTTTTCTTTCTGAAGATTTGGAAGCCCATTTTTCCATTTTTCTTGGTTAGAAAGATATCAAGAAAGGGTATTTGATTATCTTTTTCGACTTCAATAGTGAATTTTATGTATTTAGAGAGGCTATTAATGTGAGCTAGGAATTTATCCAACAACTCTTTCCCATGACTCCATTTTGCAAATACATCATCTATAAATCTTTTCCATTCTTTCGAAGTGTAAAGAAAAGAAGAAAGGGATTTTTGCTCAAAGTGTTCCATGTATATGTTGGATATTATAGGAGATAAAGGAGAGCCCATCGCTACGCCATGAGTTTGTTTATAAATTTTACCTTTAAAACTAGAATATTAAGATTTCAGACAAAGTTATAAGATTTTTATGATTTCTTCATCAGTAATTGTCTTCATGACATTGACAACATCTTCAACGAGGATCATAGTGTAAAGGGGTACAATTTCAAAACTAACAATGAGATCTTCATTATTCATCTTCAGGTTTTTTATCCATTGTATAAATGATGTGGAATCTTTTATGTATGAGGAGGCGTTTCCAAATAAGGGTCGAAGTTCTTTGGCAATGTATTGAGCAAGCAGATAGGTGTACCCCTAATGATGGACTCACTTAGATGTTTGAAACATTGCGTTTAAAAACTCTATAACATGTTATTCCACGCTCATAATTACTAAATACTATACAAAATGAAAAGAAAATCTTA
>Ga0115851_102297_pt1 | contig 10056 bp, 10 predicted proteins | sample InSIn2gowninarea_FD_83865 | JGI IMG/M metagenome (GOLD analysis project Ga0115851, IMG submission 83865)
TTAATGTACAATTTTCTGCATCTCTAGTTATTCTCATACCAAGGATTTGTTTTGTAACACGCAAATCCTTCATTGCAAATGAATTTGCCAATTTTCCTTTAAGCACATTTATTTCCTGTATGTTAGACCCTGCAACAAGCATGTCATCTACATACAATAACAATATAATATAGCTACCATAATTTTTCCTTTTGAGATAAACACAATGATCATAGTGACATCTAGTATAACCTTGTTCAGACATAAATCTGTCAAATTTTAGATACCACTGCCTTGGAGCATGTTTTAAGCCATATAATCTCTTCTTCAACCTACACACTAGTTTCTCCTTCCCTTTGACCTCATATCCTTGTGGCTACTGCATATAGACCTCTTCCTCCAAATCCCCATGGAGAAAGGTCGTCTTTACATCTAACTGCTGAAGATGCAAATCTTTTATTGCTACTAGACTTAAAATAGTTCTGATTGAAGTCAATTTAACAACATGAGGAAATATTTCATCAAAGTCTATACCTTTATTTTGTGCAAACCCCTTCACCACAAGTCTAGTTGTATACCTTTTTCTACCTCCATCTTCTTCCTTCAACTTGTAAACCCATTTATTCTATAATGTTGTTTTACCTGTAGGCAACCTGACTAAGTCCCAAGTCTAGTTATGTACCAAGGAGTTAATCTCTTCTTTCATGCCTTGCTCCCACCTTTTCCTAGTTTCTACCTGCATTGCTTCTTCATAACATTCTAGTTCACCAGAATCAGTCAACAATATATAATATAATGAAGAAGAGTATCGTTCAAGAGGTCTACTTATCCTTGTAGATCTTCTAACACCACTTTCAGGTGTTTGAGGTGCATGTTGTTGTTGTAGTTGTTGTTTTTGTTGTGGGCGTTGATCATTATGATTTTAAGACACCTTTACTTTTTCTGTGATCTCATCAAGCACTGTGTATTCTCTATTTATTTTTTCCTATTTCTTTTCTTGCATTTGATCCTTATACAAGACCCTTTCATTGAATATGACATCTCTGCTCCTAATGATTTTGTGATTTTCATAATCATAAAAGTAATAACCAAAATCATTAACATCATATCCAATAAAGGTACATTTCTTTGATTTTGCCTCAAGCTTTGTTCTATTTTCTTTATTAATGTGGACAAATGCTTCACAACCGAAAGTCTTTAAACATGAGTAGTTTACATTTTTACCTGTTCATGTCTCCTCTGGAATACCACCATCCAAGGAACTTGAAGGCCCTTTGTTTATTAGATAAACAATAGTATCTACAGCATCTGCCCAAAATTGGGAAGGCAATCCTGCATGCAATCTCATGCACCTTGCATGCTCCATGATTGTCTTATTTATCCTTTTTTTCTTGTGGTGTTCCTCGAATTGTCTTGTCTCTGTGAATTCCATGCTCTGAACAATACCTATCAAACTATTTGTTGCAATATTCACCTCCATTATCTAATCTAAGACACTTCAACTTCTTTCATGTCTCATTCTCAACCAAACCTTTCCATTTCTTGAAAGTATCAAATACATCAGATTTATTTCGAATACAATAAATCCAGGTTTTTTCTGGATGCATCAACAATAAAAGTAACATAATAATGAGAGCCACCGAGAGATGATACCTCAGCAGGTAGGCATACATTTGTATGAACAAACTCTAAATTTTCGCTCTTCTTTTCTTTCCCAATTGTGAGGAATCTTACTCTCTTATGTTTTCCATACACATAATTCTCACAAAAATCCAAATCAACATGCTTCAAACCTGGCAACAAATTTCTTGAGTGAAGAATCTGCATCCCCTTCTGACTCATGTGCCTGAGCCTATGATGCTACAATGTTGTATCTGCTCCTGTGAAGGTTAAATCGTTAATATAATTAGAAATACCATTTCATAAATACAATGTACCAACATTTTCTCCTTTTTTTATTACCAGGGCTCCTTTAGTGACCTTCCATGCTTTATTTGTAAAAGTAGTTACACAACCTTTCACCTCCCAATTGCCCTGTTGAAATTAGATTTTTCTTCATATCTAGAACTTGCCTTACGTCCTTCAATAGCCATTGGTTTCCATTCTATTGTTTTATGAAAACTTTGCCCATTCCAATAATTTTACAGGGTTTATCATCACCCAAAAGAACATGTCCAAAATCTCCTTGATAATAATCGTAAAAAAATTTCCTATCAAGTGTGGCATGGAATGAGGCCCCTGAATCTACCACCCAAACATCAATAATATTTTCTAACGAAAGAATCAAAGCATCTTGAAATACATCACCTATCACACTCGCTTCATGATTGTTTTCTTGTTGTGCGTCTCCTTCTTTTCCCTTCAGAAAATTACAGTCTTTCTTTAGGTGTCCTTTCTTCCCGTATTTCCAACACACTATCCTTGATTTGGATTTGGATCTGCCTTTCCTTGACTTATTGTGATATACTGGGCTCTTTCCTCTTTCTATTTTTCTTCCCCTAGTCTTTATAGTCAAATCATTACCTAATGTCTCACTGGAGCTTTTCCATCGCATTTCCTTGCTAAGGATAGCACCAACTACATCATCAAACGTTAAAGTACTAGATCTAGAGATAGAGTTATTAATGGCCATAACTAAGCCATTCCAACTTTCTAGAAATGAGCACAGAAATAACATAGCCCTAAATTCATCATCAAAATTTACCCATATAGAACTTAACTGAGTAGAAACCGTATTAAATTGATTTAAATGATCAGCCACATATCCACCTTCTGAAATCTTCATATTAAATAAACGCTTCATAAGAAATACATTGTTTGAGGCCGAGGGTTTTTCATATAGTTTATCCAATGTCGTCATTAAACCCTCTATTGTCATTTCCTTTGAAATATTAAAGGCTACTGATGCCGCCAGGCACAGCTGTATTGTTCCAAGTGTCTTTATGTTGAGAATTTCCCATTCTTCGTCTATCATACTCGTCGACTTCTTCGTTTTTCGACTCAATGTAGGTACAAATATTTCTGATACATTTAATCTCCCATCTGCATCTTCCACAGTTGGTAGTTTTGGTTGTTAAATTTCTCGACCCTAATCCTACCATCTTTCACCATTGCTCCCACTCGAACCAGGAACCCTTCTCTCCTGCAAGTTTATCAACCAAATACACCTTCGGCTCTGATACCAGTTCTTAGAAAATTATATATTACAGAGCACTGGAACACATAAAATATTGCAGAAACACAAACACAGAAAACACATAAAACAAGAGAGACAAATATATGTCGTTCACACAATTTGGGCGACATCCATGGAGAAACAACCAATCCTTCCTTTATATTATCCAGCAAAATGAAGAGATACAACCTACAACATATCCGTTATAATTTCTTCTTCGCTCTCACACAATATCCTCTCTATTTCTCGCTTAGAATGCACATATCCACATCCGCAATACAATTCCCTCATATATAGCGAGGGGTTTCCTTCTAGGGAAAAAAAACCCTAAATTAAACATAACTTCTATTGTCATATCATTCGACTAATGAACAGCTCAGATTGACTATGAAATTACAATATTTTACAAGGAAATTTTACATCTATTTTTATTTTCAAGGGTGCTGCCCCCGAACCCCTACCAGGGAGGGGCTCATAAAATCGTCGTCGCCTCCCCCCTGGACCCCCCTGACAACGATTAAATAGGTTGCCCCATTATGAACTAGGGTCCAACGTGGTGATACCTCTAAATAAAGAAGATAATCAGGCTCCACACCCAACATGCCCAAGGTTCTTGTAAATATCAAGAAATGAGCTTAGAGAGTGCACAATTATTTCTAAGCTTTGTCGACTCTCTACAGGGAACTCCAAACTCGCAAGATCTTTCTTCAATTTTGAATAATGAGCTATGCACCTTTGTAACGTACATTGTTGGGTGTTTGCTTCCCAAGGAAGCTCATCAGGAGTATCATATGGATAGGTGAAAGTTGGCATATGGTCTTCTTCTTGAATTGCCTTGCTTCGCCTACATTTACTTCGATCAATATTTTCACCTCCTGCTTCATTATAATCACATAATATAAAAACATGTTCAAATGTATTTATACACATGCAAGATAGACATGTATATGTATATGTCCATATAATTCATTTACATGTACAAATTTATTTTAACATAATATATATATATATATATATATATATATATATATATATATATATATATATATTTTATAAAAAAATTATGAAGATTATGATTAAACTATTGATATTTTTGACCACCCGGAAATGGGTGAGCACCATCATGCCTAAGTACATGAGTTGATTGATCTTTTTAACCACCCTCACGCGATGACATAGTGAGGGATGCTTCTAAAAAAATAGAAATTACAAAAATCTATTCAATATATGTAGGTACATATGATTCTACCTATTTATCTTTTAAGAAAATGAACATAAACATATATATACCATACCACGATGATGTGAATGATGGCCCTTCAATATTGATTTGATACTCTCTTCAACCTAGTGAGAGATGCTTCTAAAAAAGATGGAATTTATTATAAATTAATAAAGCTAAATTAAAAAAAAAATATATCAATTCAATATGTATGTATATTTGATTATACAAATATCATTTAAAAACTTGCACGTAAACATATATATACCATGATCATGATGTAATGAATGATGGCCCTCCCCTGATTCATCTGATAATATCCTCGATCCATGACCAATCTCGTTAGCATGCATAGAAGGTCACCCTCTAGTCGATGCATGAAACTCAGTTCATGCTCTATCATGTTTATGCCTCGAAGAATCAAGTGGAAACTACTCATGTTCATGGGCCAATAGAAGTATTGTGGGAGCTATACGGGAAATGTTGCGTGATCAAGGCCTACTGTTGCACTTGTGGTCTGAAGCATGCAACACAATTGTATATGTGCAAAATAGGAGTCCTCATCAGATTCTCAAGATGAGTACACTAGAATAAGATTTTTCAGGGAAGAAACCAGATGTGTCACACTTCAGGATCCTTGGCTCATCAGTTTACTTTCATGTTACCAAGGATGCAAGGAAAAATATAGAACTCATAGTTGAGTTGGGCATATTTGTGGGGTATACAGATATACCTCAGAACTATCGAGTGTATTTTCCATCTCACAGGATGATAGTTGTTCGTAGAGATGTGAAGTTCGATGAAGAGAAGGCCATGAGATGTTCCCTTGAGAGGGATATTTAGTTACATGCAGATGAGGAGATTTTGGCTCCAAAGGAAAAACCTCGAGATGATGTGGAGTAGCAACAAATAGAGGAGCAGAGAGTGGAAGCACCCACTCATGCAGAGACATCCAGAGATGGAAGGAAGCACACCAGGGAAGTTGATAGATTATTGCATGATGCTAGAGAGAATGTGGGAGAACCCACATCATAGCATAGGTAGAGGAGGTCACCAGATCGGTACATTGGATACATGGCTCTGATGAGAGAGCTAGTTGAGACAAAACCCTCCTCATTCGAAGAAGTAGTGCAGAATCCAGTATGGGTTGATGCCATGGTAGAGGATTATGATTCCGTAGTCATAAACAGTGTTTGGGAAGTTGTCCCAAGACCAAAGAACAAGTCAGTGGTAGGTTTGAGGTGGATCTATAAAGTGAAGCAGGCAGTGGATGGAAGCATTGAGAAACACAAGGCCATATTTGTGGCCAAGGGGCTCTCTTAGGTGGAGGGAATTGATTACAAGGAAACCTTTGCTCCAGTAGAAAGGTACTCTTATATCAAATCAATTCTAGCAGTTACAACACAAATGGGATGGAAGATACATCAAATGGATTTGAAGACATCATTCCTTAATGGATTTATTGAGGAAGAGGTGTACATTGAGCAGACGAGAGGATTTGAGACCTTCGATAGAGATTCACATGTGTGCATACTCAAGTGAGCATTGTATGGATTGAAACAACCACCCCATGCTTGGTACACTAGGATCGACAACTATTTCACCAGGTTGGGCTTCACCAAAAGTGAAGCAGATGCAAACCTTTACCATATTGTGGTTGAAGGTAAATTATTGATTATAGTATTATATGTCGATGATTTAGTTCTAACAAGTGATGAGAAGTTGGTCAAATCTTTCAAAGAGGATCTTGCATGAGAATTCAAGATGAAGGACCTGGGACTCATGCATTATTTCCTCGGTATGGAAGTGTTGCACAACATTTTGTCACTGTCCATGTACTCCCCGTTCCTTGATCCTGGAGGACCTCTACAGTGAACCCTGCATGCTTTTCCTTCATGAAGAAACTCCTATTATGTCCCTGTTCATGAGTAGATCATTTCCCTTTTGCATCATTTCCCCTTAAACTTATGTTTTTCCTAGTTTACAAGGCCGGCGTTAAGACCTTTGTCTCCCCCTGGTCAATGTGCAGAGATTAGCACTATTCCCCATGTCGATCGGTGCGACTGAGCTATGTTCTAGTCGCGTCGGTCCTGTTATGGAAAGTTTTTTGAATTAGAGCTAAAGATTTCAACTCTAGAAGCTTCGTAACGGAAGTCTGGTAAATGGTTTGGCCGAATGGGGTCGAGGATGACAGTTTGGGCTCCTTTCCCCTATAATGATGGAACTACCTCAAGGGATAAGTCCTTCTCCCATGAGAAGAGGATCCATCTCCCATCCATATTTCCTATATAAACCTCCCTTCTTCCCAAACACAAGATAGTTAGAGTGTTGGCTGAGTGTGAGTATACTATTTTGATTAGACAAGCAAGCTATTACTAGTTGTAGCCATCTAGTCGTGTGAGGGAGAAGTGTTTTTGGTTTGGAGTGAAGTCTAAAGGGAAGAGCCTTTAAACTATTATTGTTTGAAGCCATCATGGATTGCTAGCAGAACTGTGTGGGAACCCGGTCTTGTCAGAGGAAGACCATGACATCAAGGTGAATGGTTGTAATCTCTCTTTGATATTAATATGTGCAACTATCGATTGATTTCCTACATGTTTTGTAATATTACATATTTGTGTCTTGATGCTTCTTGACTCATTAAGTAGGTTGAATTGAAATTTGTCTATTATTATGTTTGTGTGTTGTTGTTGTTTACTTGTTTCAGGAGCTTGAAGAAGGAAGCGAGAGATTTCTGGAGCGAGCAAGTGATGACATCATCAAACGGGATAAGCGACCAAGAGGTAAGCCCTCTTGATTGATTCTAATCTAAGGAAATATTCCATAGAATGTATCTGTTGTGGCTAGACCCATTATCGGGCTAGAGGAATTCATTCGTGTCTGCACTTATAATTTTACTTCACCACAAATTGGCAACTCCACTGGGGAGATCCCATCTTTTGTTTGTTTTTTATTTCATGATTTTGATAGAACTTTGCTAGTTTCACGTTTTCCCTTTGGTTTTGTTTCTTTTCTCCTACTTACTGGCCTAAGTCTAAAATTCATAGTAGTAGATCTGGTCCCTGTTTTGAATTTTTTTTCCTTATTTCCCTCAGACAGCGCGTTTAATCGACTTACAATCGTGCCGACTAGCGCAAATTACGAAGGAACAGTCGCATCGACCCGCCTCTGGCGCTTGTTGTCAGTTAGGCAGTCGCGTCGATCTTTGTAAGTGAAGATTAGGGCTAGACCCCAATCTTGGCTAGTGTGTTCTGCTCTTGTGTTTTTGACCTTGTGAGCCTATTTGGCTATTTTCTCCCTAATTAGGAAGCTACGTTTCATTTGGTTTTGCTTGCTTGTTGGCTTGTCATCTTGTTGTTTGATTGATTGAGTCATTGAATGGCTACCGACACTAGGGCATCTAGCTAGTCACCCATTCAGCAACTTGTGGACTCATCAAGTCTGGTTGTGAGTGTGTTTGCTCCTTGCATTTGCTTTTGGTCCCTCTTACGACTTTGACCTCTTTTTGCACAAGTTTGAAAAAGTTTTGTTTACTAGTTTGAATGTCTTTTTCGGCAATAGATTACATTGTCGGTCTTGTGTTTGGTAAAGGCGATGTTTCATTGATCTGGATGAAATTCTCTTTTCATGTTTGCATCTGCTTGAAGAGCTCATAGTCTCGAAAAAAAATTCATTGAAAGATTGTATGCGAAAAGTTTGTCACCATGACTATTTGCAGTCAGTATGGGTCTATCATCATTCATACTGTCCTCCTTAGCAAGTCTCAAACCTCAGCTCTTCATGTCAAGCTTTAAAAATGAGAGAAAGTCCTTAAAAAATCAATAAAGCTTTGGTTCTGCACTTTCTCTTACTGTTACCTGCGGTCCCGCACCCCTTGTTCATGTTACCTGCAGACCTTCCCGCTCTGTCTCTAAAGGAGTGGGTGCGGACCCCTGTAAAAGTAAAAAAGGCGCAAGTTTATCCTTAAAAAACTTACTTGTGGTTGATTCTGGATGATTCTAAAAGGATTCTTGGCGTGGATGGTTCACTCCTAGGTGGTTCATACATCCCAAAACTAAAGGAGCTAATCCCTTGATAAGAGGAGTTATCCCTTTGAAGGAGGAGCTTATCCCTTTGAAGGTGGACCTAGTAACTTCCCTCCATTGCACTATAAATTAAGGCAGTGGGCTAGATGCTAGAGAGGTTAGAAGCTAAACATTTTTTAGGGTAAATGCTGGTGGAATTGAGACTTCCTAGTTAAGCTTGAGAGGAGAGATTACATACCTTTTGGCTTCATTGGGAAGAGAGTGAAACTTGTCAAAGTAGAGGAGACTTCTTGCTGGACCCTGGGAGGAGCTTGTACAGCATCAAGGCACAGGTTGTAAAGTTCTTCTTTGATTAAAGTTAATTCAATTAGATTCATTTTTCTCAACAAATTGTCTTATGTGATTTGTTTCATGAATTCCTTGATCATCATGATAAGTGTGCTTTATTATATTGCCTTTTCAGGTGTTATTCAATGTGTGTGCTTGTTTGTGTTTGCAGATTCTATACAAGGAAGCTCATTTGGATCAACAGAGCGAGGCTTCCACAAACTTGCATTGGACCCAAGGTAGGCCTAAAACACTTGTTTTCCTTTATTTATAAATTGCATATTTAGAGAAAGATAGAATTTGTTTGGTTTGTTTGTCACTAGATATCATTAGATACTAGGGAGGTCGGTCTTGTCCGCAAGAACGACTTATCCGCTTGACATTCATAGTAGCAGATCTGGTCCCTGTTTTGAAATTTTTTTTCCTTAGTTCCCTCGGACAACACGTTTAATTGACTTACAGTCGTGACGACTAGCGCAAATTACGAAGGAACAGTCGTATCGACCCGCCTCTGGCGCTTGTCATCAGTTAGGTAGTCACGTCGATCTTTGTAAGTGAAGATTAGGGCTAGACCCCAATCTTGGCTAGTGTGTTTTGCTCTTGTGTTTTTGACCTCGTGAGCCCGTTTGGTTGTTTTCACCCTAATTAGGAAGCTACTTTTCATTTGGTTTTGCTTGCTTGTTGGCTTGTCATCTTGTTGTTTGATTGATTGAGTCATTGAATGGCTAGCGACATTATGGCATCTAGCTAGTCACCCATTCAGCAACTTGTGGACTCATTAAGTCTGGTTGTGAGTGTGTTTGCTCCTTGCATTTGCTTTTGGTCCCTCTTACGACTTTGACCTCATTTTGCACAAGTTTGAAAAAGTTTCTTTTACTAGTTTCAATGTCTTTTTCGGCAATAGATTACATTGTCGGTCTTGTGTTTGGTAAAGGTGATGTTTCATTGATCTGGATGAAATTATCTTTTCATGTTTGCATCTACTTGAAGAGCTCATAGTCTCGAAAAAAATTTCATTGAAAGATTGTATGCAAAAAGTTTGTTTCATTGTTTCATGAGAAAATATGAAACTCTAGCTTGTTGCATCATTATGATTTGCATCTCTTAAAAACTAGAATTGCATCAGCATTTGAAATAGGATTAGAAATTTTTTCATTTCGAAAGGACTGATAGATAAGTGCTTGTCAGGAAATTAGGAATTGGAATGCATTTTTCATTAGTTTATTTTTTGAAAAAGTGAAGTAGGGAAAGATCATTTCGTTTTCAATTGCTTGATTGTTTGCATTTGATTGAGTAGTTTCTACCCTCTCTAATGTAGCCATTTCATT
>Ga0115851_102298_pt1 | contig 10055 bp, 10 predicted proteins | sample InSIn2gowninarea_FD_83865 | JGI IMG/M metagenome (GOLD analysis project Ga0115851, IMG submission 83865)
TGGCAGACATGTTCTCGATCTTGTGGAGGCCGATCTTGTCGCTGATGTAAGTTACTTGGTTTTCGGTGTAGATTGTTTGTTTCGTGGATTGTGGTGGTTTGTTGTCGTTTGTTGCTCGCCAAAACCACCAGCGGGAGGCCGGCTTCAAGCGCGACGCGTGTCTCCCAACGAGGTAAAGCCCCGAGGTAGTGGCTTGCTTGATATCAAGGATGTGCATTGGCACGAAGTACAGAGGACTAAACTACTCAAGCTAGTCCAGCATGCCCCGCCTTGCCTATTTCAGATCATAGCAACATATCTAAATGTTTCAGGAGCAGCCATGTAGTCAAACATGGTGTGTCTCGATGAACGAGTCTGGACCGACAAACCCAATCCCCTCGTGTCGGAGCTTTGGACAACACGATCAAGCCCCACAAGATCTGTTCGAAATGCGTGGGCGCTATCTAGCTTTGGCGGCCTGCTAATCAAGCCACAGCGGTATCGCTATGCCGCGCATTTCGAGCTGGCTCAATCGTGATCGGAGTTTGGCAGCTTTTCAGGCAAGGACGGAAGTCCTGGCGTTTCCATGCTCTCAAGAACGAGCATTATCTCTGTAAACATTATTGTCGGTCACCTTGTCGTTCGGTCCCATTGTGCTTAGGCTGATTTTACTGTATTCCAAGTTTTAGCTGGGTGGACTTCGGGTGGAGATCAAGCCCATGAGATAAAGTACGCGTGGCTGCACGCTATCCATGGAATGTCTGCATCAAGTCCTCAATTATCCAGGCCTTTGGACATGGTTCCTCCCAACTCTTCGACCTTACTGTTCCACCCTCCAGAGGTCAGGACGGGTGGTCGGATGCAAGGATTCCTGATGACAGATCACTTCTTGATTATGGTAACTGCAAAGCAACAATTAGTAAACATATTAATTCCACGGAGACATTGAGCTTACTGATGTCCTCATCTTCAAGCTGGTGGGTTAGACCACAAAGTTGTCCTTGATGTTTGACGGACCTGCCCCAGACGACCGCATGTTTGAATTGCTCGAGGATACTTTTGTGAATGCTGTTGCACTGTGGCTTGTTAGCACAAAAGCACAAGCCAAATACTATACATAATCTTACAAAGTCTTCAACAGTGTCGCGACCGTTCTTGAGCACAACGGGTGCGTCGTAATCGGGCTGTCGACCCTTAGGCTTGGTATAGACTCTCTTCAACTGCAATTTCTCCCACATTAATTCCAACAACTCGTCGACGTTCCAGCCGTGCTCCGAGCTGATCGGGCAAGCATTGGGAATCCGATAGAGAAGATCCAGCTCCTCTATCGAGATCGCATCAATCTTGTTTAGTGCATAAATGACAGGAATGTAGGAACGGCTTTTAGCTTCGATAACATCAATCAAATCATCAATCGTAGCATCACACCGAATGGCAATATCAGCTGAGAGAATACGATATTCCGACATGACAGCCTTGATCTCATCGTGGTCGATGTGCGTAAGTGGTACAGTGCTTGTGATATTAAGTCCACCCTTGTCCTTCTTAGTGACCTTGATATTCGGTGGTTGCTTGTTAATACGAATACCAAAGCCTTCAAGTTCGTTCTCGATCACTGACTTGTCAGTCAACGGTTTGTTGACGTCTAATACAATGAAAATCAGCTGACAACTTTTCGCAACCGCAATGACTTGTCGACCTCGACCTTTTCCATCCTTGGCTCCTTGAATGATACCAGGCAAATCCAACATCTGAATAGCAGCCCCTCGGTACGTTATCTGACCTGGAATTGTGGTGAGAGTTGTGAATTCATAACTGGCTGCTTCGCTATGCACGCCAGTCAATTTGGTCAACAGAGTACTTTTGCCTACCGATGGAAAGCCAATGAATCCAACAGAGGCGGCGCCAGTACGTGCTACGTCGAAACCTGCTCCTCCACCACCTCCGCTGGACGTGGGTGTCAGTAGCTCTTTCCGTAATTTGGCCAATTTTGCCTTGAGTTGACCCAAATGAAAACTGGTAGCCTTGTTTTTCTGGGTCTTGGCCATTTCGGCCTCGATGTCCTTGATCTTGTCTACTGTCGTCGCCATTTTTGAAGTATCACGAGAGAACGCTGTGGATGTGGGACGAACTGCTCAACTGCCACTACTCTTTGTGTGGTTCGTAAATGTTGAATCCTCGAGGAAGTGATTCTCTAGTACCACAATTTGCAATCCACTGCAGAGGAGGAATTGGTGCCACACTGAGAAAATGACAAGAATGCACGGATCGTCACTCCACACTGGTGGCGGAACTACAGCCTTGTAGGAACTATCACGTGGATGATCAGCCTGACCACATTTCGACCTATCTCGTTTTAGTACTAGCTCTGATTGCGCCATCGATGAGAGCCAGTATCGAATATCGCTACCAAACTCGAGGCTCGAACCTCCTTCGCTATTGTTTCTGAGGTGATGAAGTAAGAGGAAATATGCCCACCTACCTCAGCGTCCAGTATCGGGATGAAAAGACAACTACCGCGTCCATAACACTCTCATAACACTCTGCATTGTGTACGGGCGAGCCTCACAGAAGAGCAAACAGACCAAGAATGGCTCGTGGAACAGTAAGATACTCATTCGATATAGATTGTGCCAATGTGACCATCGGTAAGGCGACATCAATGCTCTATGGAACGTACCGCTCAACATCATGGTGGATCAGGTAAGAACCGAAAAGCATGAGATCATCAAGACTCGACCACTTCCATCCTGTGGTTCCCCACTCCTTGCAAGACAATGCAAGGCCAGTCTGAAAGGGTTGTCAAGGCAAGAAGCGTTTGTTCGTTGCTCTGAAGTACTACAAACCGCCTTACGACAAGCTCGTGATCACGTTCGTTGGCCGGACACTTTGCTTGCCAGTTGTTCCAAACGTCGGAGACTAAACTCCGTGTTCATATCTACGCCCAGCACCTCTCTTCTTGACAGCGTCTTGCTTATTCTCTCAACCCCTGCACTATGGCAACATTGAAGGATCTGATCAAGGCTATTGGCAACGCTCTCGGGCCTACCTCAGGCTTAGATTCGGATGAGGTCGACCACAATGAACTCATCAAGCTAATGGAGCAGTACACCTCAAATGAACAGGAATGGGCACCCTACCATCTCAGTGACTCAAGCAGAAACTATACCCGCAATCTTGTTGACGAAACAAACGGAAAATCAAACATCTTGATCGTATGCTGGGTATGAAACACCTCCTACTCCACCTCAGAAGAAATTACTAACCACCACCAGAACCCCAACAAAGGAAGTCCAATCCACGACCACGCCAACGCCCACTGCATCATGAAAATCCTCAAAGGCAACCTTAAAGAAACCCTATACACGCCACCACAAACAACAAACGACAACAAACCACCACAATCCACGAAACAAACAATCTACACCGAAAACCAAGTAACTTACATCAGCGACAAGATCGGCCTCCACAAGATCGAGAACATGTCTGCCACAGAGCCGGCAGTCAGCCTTCATCTGTATACGCCGCCACATGCACATAACAGGGGCTTCAACCTGTTCGATGAGTGCTCGGGGAAGAAGTCACATATCAAGAGTGCACCGCTGTACTCGGTTCGTGGCAAGGTTGTTGATCATCAGTTTGAGGCGAAGATAGCGCCTGTGGCTGTTACTGAAATCAGAGTGGGTAATGTGAAGTAGGGATAAGAGCCTCGTTTTTCTGGTATTGGTGTTGGGTGTTTGGTACTAGTCATTGCTGATGTTGTTGTCCATAGTTTGTACTTTGCTATTAGGACAATGTTTGACTAATTCATTATTTGCACTACATACACGTTTGGTTATTGTGTAGTCATTGGAAAAAAGTAGAGAGCTTCTAATCCGGGTCACATTTGTAGTCGGCGTCGTTATTTGAAATTTGTTTTACAGACCGTATTACAGACATATGGTCTGTGCTTTCTACCTATCACACATGCGTCGGGGGACGATACACATGCCGTACCTAGCTAGCTTTTGATTACCCCGTCCTTGCCAAAACCTCCAAGACCATCGAAAATGGACACTCAACTGCCAAAACAAGACAGTTTCCAGGACCCGGCTGAGCAAGTTTCGAACCAGCCGGCACCCTGCAGCACGTTGTATAATCTACAGAGTTGACGGACTGGTAAGCGTGCTTCCGCCCTGTCAAATACATTAGTCAAATGTGAGATTGATCAAGGATATAACTCACGTCTGGATGTATAACCTCGCCGTTGCAGAATAGTCCACCAGGTCCGGCCAGATACAAGATCGTAGCTGCCATCTCAGCGTCTGAACCACCTCGGCCTGCGGGATTTCCTAGCTTGGAGCTTAGTTCGCTCTTCTGCTTGTCGTCGGATTCACCTGTTGTCACTGTTGGATAGGTTAGTAATGAACGAGTTGTGGGGGAGGAAGTATGGCGTACTCTCTGAAGGGAAGACGCCAGGGGCGATTTGGTTCACTCTGATGCCGGTTTCTTGTAGGTATGAGCCGAGGTGGAAACTTTGCATTCTTGATGAGGCTTTGGAGCCGGCGTATGCGAATTGGCCTATTACAATGTTGGTTAACAAAATATTGGTGGGGTCTGCACATGATACTCACCATTGGAGGTTCCCTTCATGATTCCTGAGATACTCGTGATATAGACAATGCTCGAGGTGTACTTGATGCCCTTGAATGGTTCCCAAGCATTCTTGTTTGCTTTTGCAAGCAGTGGCACAAAGGCAGCTGATACGAAGAATTGAGCCACGACGTTAGTTTCAAAGGTATTCTGCCATTCTGCTGGGTCACTTTCCAACATATGCTTTTGCAAAGCATCAGCGTCGTCCCAGCTGTCTGGCTCGTTGTTGCTGAATTTTGTGTTGTCGTCTCTGGCAATACCAGCATTGTTAACGAGCAAATGGATGCCGTTGGTCTCCTTCTCGCCGATTTCCTTCGCAAGACGGAGACATTCGTCTTTCTTGCTAATGTCACATTGAATAGCGATGATCTTGCCAGGCGCTTGAGAGCCGTATTCTTCGACGACTTTGTCTAGGGCTTCCTTACGGCGGCCAGTGATGTAGACTGTCGCTCCGTTGGCAGCTAGGGCTTGAGTGATCATTAGACCAATGCCGGTACCACCGCCAGTTACGACGGTTTTAAGTTTGCTGACATTGAAGATATTCTCAACCTTGAGTTGGTCAATGCTGAAGTGAGAAGTCATGGTTGCTTTGGAACGAGTTTGTAAAGAGTATATGGACGGGGTTGCGAATTTTGTGAAAGTGGCAGTGTTAACAACACGGGGTGAGAAGAGACGAAGCATTTTGGAGATATATTTGTAGCATGAAGGGGACAATGGGCATTTCAAAAGCTGTAATATTGACGTTGAGCTGCATGAGAGCTCCAAAACTGGATGACATAGAGGTTGTCAGTGTAATGACGTTTAAGGACCCAATGCAGGGCGAGCGTTTCTGCTCTCGTAAGAGCAGTATTCTCGGCCAATATTTCGTAGTGAAAGCACCCTTTCTGCTGAGAAACAGGAATACATTGTTGGCCTGTATGAGAGGGATGTAACGAACGATAAGGGGAAAGAAGGCACATAAAGTCGGCTTCGTGCTCCGGCGAGCACCATAAGTCTTGTGTGCAGCCGTACCATTGATTGTAGCAACAAGTCACGAGCGGTGACCTCAAATATATATGATGGAGCATACTGTTCGACCAAGACCAAGGACAACATCCTCTCAGAGTGCTGCTGATTCCACTGGTCGACTTGCAGAGCTTCATATACTCATAGTCTGCTAGCGCCGATTTAACACGTGACTCTGACCGCACAAAGCCATGCCAAGAGTTCACTTTCAAGATCGCCGGGCATCGACAATTCTCCCGCTCTGCGCAGTTGGACGTCGAGAATCGTACACCGTTCCTACGTCCTTCCACCGTTAACCTCATTACCTCAAACCCTCATACCTTCGAATACCGCCAACATGGCCACCACACAGAGCGCTATCTCTAAGAAGAGAAAGTTCGTCGCCGACGGTGTCTTCTATGCCGAACTCAACGAATTCTTCCAGCGTGAACTCGCAGAGGAGGGTTACTCCGGTGTCGAAGTTCGAGTGACCCCTACCGTCACAGATATCAGTAAGCAGGATCAGGTACAAAAAGATGAAGCACAAAGTTGACGAATTACAGTCATTCGAGCAACCCACACCCAAGAAGTCCTCGGTGAACAAGGTCGACGAATTCGAGAACTTACATCCCTCATCCAAAAACGATTCAAGTTCCCCGAGAACAGTGTGTCACTCTACGCCGCCAAGGTCCAGAACCGAGGTCTTTCAGCAGTCGCACAATGCGAGTCTCTCCGATACAAACTCCTCAACGGTCTTGCTGTCCGAAGAGCTTGCTACGGTGTTTTGCGATTCATCATGGAGAGCGGTGCGAAGGGTTGTGAGGTTGTTGTGTCCGGTAAGCTGCGTGCTGCGCGAGCCAAGAGCATGAAATTCACAGTGAGTACTACCATACAAACGAAACCATCAGCAACACCAATCTAACATATGTCAGGACGGTTTCATGATCCACTCCGGCCAGCCGGCAAAAGATTTCATTGACAGCGCAACCCGCCACGTCCTCCTGCGACAGGGCGTGCTCGGTATCAAAGTCAAGATCATGCGTGGCTCCGACCCCGAAGGCAAAGCCGGTCCAACCAGAGCTCTGCCCGACTCCGTCACCATCATCGAACCCAAAGAAGAACAACCAGTTGTCCAGCCAAGCTCTCAAGACTACGGCGCCAAGCTCATGGCTTCTCAGCAAGCGGCACAGGACGCCCGAGCGGCCGAGAACCAGGACGGTGAGACTGGAGGTGAGGAGCAGTTCACGGAGCAGGAATAGAAATCCGGCGAGACGTATGATGCTTCTCGTGATTCAGTTCAGGTCAGTGGTTTGGATGGTGCTCCGCAGGATACCCAGGAGAGTTACCCCGTAGAGGAGCCTCAGCAGGCGTATAACGAGTGGTAGCTGAGGAGTAGGCCAGTCTTCGATACAGCAGTGCTGCGACCGTCTTTGGAGGTTGTATGTGCAGCGATGGATGTCAATATGAGCGAATGATTTGAAAAATGGCATGCATGACATGTTATCACGACAGATGGGGAGTAGACCTGTGGGCAGTTTCATAAGCCAAAGTCCAATCGACTACTTCGAATGAATATACCTTTTCCAACAATGCTTTGCGTGCTCGCTGGTCAGTGCTGTGGGCGCTGTAACCTTTCCCACGTTCTTGAGAGTGTTTCCACCTGAATTTGAAAAATGGCATGCATGACATGTTATCACGACAGATGGGGAGTAGACCTGTGGGCAGTTTCATAAGCCAAAGTCCAATCGACTACTTCGAATGAATATACCTTTTCCAACAATGCTTTGCGTGCTCGCTGGTCAGTGCTGTGGGCGCTGTAACCTTTCCCACGTTCTTGAGAGTGTTTCCACCTGAAATCACACCAGGATGGCTCGGTGAATGAATAAAAGTATGCATGTCAGCCTGACATAGACCAAATCAAAAGATAACAGCAGTAAAGGTTGTACAGCGCAGGCTAAAGACATGCTTTTCTGCTCTATATCTCTTTCTACGATATCGCTACTTATTCCCCGGCTCCAGAACAATGCAACATCTTCACATCTAATCATACCATCGTAACACTCCTACTCCTTGACCACCTCCTCACCTCCACATCCAGTTGACTTACAAGAACACTTCCACATTCAACTCCAGCGTACTAACAGGATATCGCAACTCAAACTTCTCCAATACAGTAGGATGCAAGATCCCAAACACCCCAATCACCCTCTCCTTCCCACCAACAGACAACACCACATTCGCAGCATGGCCCTCATAAAAAGTCGGGTCATCAACCTCCTCAATCCAGTACTGCATATCCTTCGCATCGCCTTTAGACATTTCCAAGCCTTCCTCCTTCGTCGTGAATGCCGTCTTCAGCATCGCCATCAGTCTGTCTAGCAGGCCGTGCACGACCTCAAAGCCGGATGTCTTGCCGTACCATGCGGCGGCGTAGTGGCGCTCGTTGCGGGCTTTGCGTTCTAGTTCAGGTGCTTTGTATGCGACGTCGGAGCATTCGAAGATCTTGATGGGGACGGAGTGGTGCTTGTTTTCGCGGATTGTTTTGAGGAGGCCTGGCATGAGTGATGTGCGTACGACTTGGTATTCTGCTGTTTTGGGGTTTGCGAGTCGAATGGCTGTGGTGCCGTCGTCTTTGCGGTTGAGGAAGGCGAAGTTTTCGTCGTGGGAACATAGGATCAAGGGGAGGACTTCGGCCCAGCCGGCCATCGCGGATTCTTGGCGCAGGATGTCTGATAACTTGTTGATTGCTAAGGGTTGGGCAATTGTGGAGCTTACTTTTGGGAAGGCGCGGGGGAGCTTGTTGAAGCCGTAGGCTATGCAGACGTCTTCCATTATGTCGGCTTGGTGGAGGACGTCGGCGCGTGTGCAGGGGACTTGGACGTCTATTAGATTCTTGTCTGCTTTGGAGGGGTGGGCGGTGTAGGACATGCGTTTAAGCAGGTCGCAGGTCTGCTGGGCGTTCATGGTGACGCCAGTGCAGGAGTTAATGTAGTCGACTTCTGCTTGTGTTTCTCGTGGGTCAATGTTGGGGACTTGTCTTGTCTCGTTGTTGTGGGGCGAGACGATCTTGATTGGCTCGATGGTGAATTGTTCGGCAGTGTATTGACTGAACATGGTGACGACCATGTTGATCACAATTTCAAGTTTTGTGCGATCCGTTGCTGTGACTTCGATAAAGACGTTCTTCGTTTTGGTAGTGATCTTGGAGTGGTTACCATTGATGATGGGCGGTAGTGAGCACACCACTCTGTTGGCATCGTAGATAACTGGATATACTGGTGAATCTTTAATGATGTGGAGGTAGCGACCCAGATGACGATCCTTTTCGTAAAAATTCATCAACTCTTCGCCATTCATTTCTTTTTTCTGGTTTAGTGGAATGAACTTGATGTCTTTCGGTGGAAGTGCTTCGTAGGTAAAAGGTCCTTGCACGGTATCAAGATCGTGAGTTCCTATTGAGACCAAAGTCCTCTGTCGAGCGAGATTTTGATGTAGCTTATCCTGGAGAGCGATGAAGGACTCGTATCTAGCATCGTCAAAGGTGACGTTTCTCAATATGGCTCCAGAGACGTATGGTCGTATCCTTGCGGTGTCTTTGGTTACGGTGATAGACTGGACTTCTGTCGGCGCCTTCAACGCATATTGAGGAGCTTTCTCTCGTCCGAGGAAGATATTCAACATCAACTGTATGCCTTCGTAGCACAGCATATCATACCTGTTGGCAGGGATTTCAATCTTGAGCTGTGGAGGTTCTTGCACGCCATCGACGATTGGTCTTTGCTCCTCTTCAGTGTCTTCATCCAGCTCTATGCCGAAGTCGAAACAAAGCTCATCAAATTCATCTCTCGTATAATTCTTGCCAAGCGCCTTGTAAAGGGCATACTTATCCACAGCGATGGTAGGCATGCTGTTTATGCCACCACGTTATAAGAAACGACGTATGTAGCCCTCGAGTCACTTCGAAGTGATGCTTTCTACTTTGAAGGCCGGTTGCTGAGTTATAATTTCCTCTTTGTTATGGTGGCTGTACTTCGAGAAATGTTCAAGGTCCTGACTCAGGAACTCGGATCAATGCCAAGACCAGGAAAACTGAAGGTGGAACTTAGAGTGGTAATAGTAAGGCAGCACTTCAGGCTCCATGGATTAATTCCTGCGCTGTCCAACGCTGGCCAGGTGTATACTCCGCAATGTTTAGTTGACGCGTACTACACGTAGTCAAGTCTCGAGACTTCCCATTACAACCTCTTCATGTTGAGATCACCCTCATGGAGGCTCAACATGCGACGCAGACTTTCCGACGAGGTCGGTGCGTACGAGATGGAAAATCAGGGAAGAAACTCTGACCCACGAGAAACACAAGCAGAAGTCGACTACATTAACTCCTGCACTGGCGTCACCATGAACGCCCAGCAGACCTGCGACCTGCTTAAACGCATGTCCTACACCGCCCACCCCTCCAA
>Ga0115851_102299_pt1 | contig 10054 bp, 8 predicted proteins | sample InSIn2gowninarea_FD_83865 | JGI IMG/M metagenome (GOLD analysis project Ga0115851, IMG submission 83865)
CCCAGAGATAAATACATTTTTATAAAGACTTTCTCTCTTCTTTGAGTTTGACATGGATGGCAGAGGCATAAGACTTGCTTAAGAGGGTAGCATGACCATTGATTGAGTCATACTAACTGCAAAATAGCCAAAGTGACATTTTTTAGTGTAACAATGCATACAGGGTTTTTTGAAGTATCTCACATTAAAATTAAATTCTACAAATATAACTACAGATTATTGACAAATTTGGCTGCTAAAGAACCTTAGATCTGTAAATACTGTAAATTCGTAGCTGGTTTGAAGGGTTTTATTTTTTTCCTTGCACATATTGTTTCTGGGTATTTTGTTTTGCCATTGCAGGTTATAGGTCTGGAAAATTTTTGTGGGGTTTTCAGTAGGCAAATTTGCAGCAACAGGATCTTAAAAAAAATAAAAAAATCTGAATGCAGGGCAATTTAAAATTTACTGGAGAATTTGCAGGTTTTCTTTGAAGAAATTCGAGAGTTTTTCAGGTTATCTGTTTGCTGCCTGGGATTTCATTTTGACAAAAGGTTTCAAAAGAAAATTTTATGCCATCTGTTTGCTGGGGTTTCATTTAAAATTGTTTTCCAAAAATATCAACCACCAATCTTGCATTCCAAGGGTTTTAAAATCATTCATTTTCAGATCTAAATTTTTTTTTATGAGGGTTTCAAGAAATCTGAAGGAGAGCGAGTTAAAAAATTTTGTCAAGATTTCTGGAAAATATTTAAAGCTCCTCTCACTCTACTGCAAATCAAATCCCTGTCTCCTCACAGCCCCATTTCTGCATTTCTCTTCAGCATTACTTCCTGCGGATTCCTTCCACGCTGTGTTGTCACACAGATTGTCACGACAACATTTTTTGGCGCCGTTGCCGGGGATACTTTATTCTCGGTATTTCAACAACTTTTTATCATTCATCGTACATTTTTCTATCATTCGTTTGAGCCGGCAATGCCAATAGTTTTTGGCATTGTTTGGATCTCTTTCATCACCTTATCTTTCGTCATATCAACAACTTCTCTTTAGTTCGTTTCTTGTTTGGGTGGCGACTCCATTTTTTTCATTTATTTTCCTAGATAAGAAGCCTCTTTCATATCAGCTTGTTTGTTGCTTTTCGGATCCTAGAATTTGACTCATTGTTCAAGTGGCGACTCCACTGGTTTCATTTATTAATTTTCTTGAGCAGAGATCTCTTTCTATCATCCATTTGATCCCTTATTATTCATCATGGATTATTCATTTAGACCATGTCATTTTACTGATATTCGCCATGATATTCCGGAGGTGGCCATTTCTAAATTACCTATGTTGTCAGGTGGTGATTCAGTCGCTGTTAAAAAGCATCTAAGCTGGTTTACTCGTATAATGATCATGTATTGTAGGTCTCCTCAGTATAATCATGAAGATGTCAAAATGCGTCTATTTGTCCTTTCTTTAGAAGATGATGCTTTGAATTGGTTTAATAGTTGTCTTGAAGATTCTTTCACTTCTTTGCAAGACATTGTCGATGCTTTTAAAGATAGATATGGTGATCTAGACAGCTCGCCTTGTGCCCCTAAAATTGTGCAACATAATGAAAGTAGTCTTATGAAAGGTTCAATTGTCGGTGAAAGATTCCAAGACAATTCTTCATATCAAAATGTGCCATCCACATGTACCATTGCAAATCAAATCCATGATAGTGGAAAAGCAGGGACAAATGACAATGAAAAGGAAAATCAAAAGCAAATTATACAAGAACTAATGCTGCTGGTAAAAAATATGGATATCAATCAAACTAATTATGCCAATGATGTGAGAACTTTATGCACCCACCTGGAAAAACGTAATCGGGAGATGGAGATCATGCAAAATCAGCATACTAAGGAAATTGAGGCCATGAAGATTAATCATGACACAAAAATTTATTTTATGCAAAGTAAATTATCAGGCTTAGAGGAAAATATGGCGACCATGAAAGCTAATCATGATAGGGAAATTAATTCTATGCAAAACAAGTTATTAACTATGGATGAAGAAATGACTATCATGACATTCGATCATAATAATTAGTTAGCTACCATGCAAGTAAATCATAAGGAAGAAATGCCCACGGGAGTTTGGATTGACGGTGAATGGGTGCCTTGTTAAGGCACTCCTTGCGATAGGTCACCGGTTCAAATCCCCCGTGGGTAAGTATGTTAGTCTTCATATAGAAAAAAAAAATCATAAGGAAAAAATAAACTCTATGTAGCATTGCTTGATGACCATAAAGGAAAAAGACGATAAAGTAATAAAAGATATGGAAGCTAATCAGATATGTCTTCAGAAGAGGTTATTGACCATGGAAGAAGATCATGCCAGGGAAATCAGTGCTATGAAAGTTGAACACTCTAGCCAGATAAATGCCATTACAATACAGGTACATAAATTCCAACAGCGGATTAAGGATGAAAGAAACCAGGAAACATCAATAGATCAGGAGCCTTCTCATTTGCTGCAACAAGCTCCATCGTATTATGAGGAGGTCATTGGTTCGATTGAAAGGTGGTTAATTGAAGGTGATCCAGATAAAATTAAAAACAATAAAGATAAGATGCAGGATGAAGAAAGACATGTCACGCATATCTTACATACTTCATCTGATAGCTTTGAAGCAAAAAGTTCCACGTCATCAATAATACAGCCTACCAAGAAGAAAAGGCGCAAGAGGAAGAAAATGAGAAAAAGATTTGATGCATCAAACGACCACGAGTAGCTTGATTTTCGGATAGGAAAAAGTCCTACCATATGCAGAATTGGACATGGCACATCCGACAAGCAGCCGACAGATTTGCCTGAAAGCAGGCAAATGCTCATTATACACTATATTGAATACATCTGATGCTATGGGGCATCCTTTGTATTGTATTTCTAACCCTACTCGTCATTTCAGCATTTCATTTCTGTTTTAGGATTAGATTTGCTTTTCCAGATAGTTAATAAATGAAGAGCTTATATCTTTCATGTGCTTAATGTTATATGTTGATTTTTGCATGGACGCTACTTATGTTTTATTGTGTACTACGTGGATGCAGATTCTAGATTCTCACATTCCTGCAGTGCAACGACGTGTCCCCAAGTTGAGCCAGATCTTGACCACTATGTGTCAACTTCCCATAGCAGTATACCCCATTTTCTTCGCAAAAGGGATAGCACTTGATTGGCGTGTCCGTAAATTGCCTAGGTGGACCTAATTTCCTAGTGATAATCTACATTTCAGAAGGTTTTTTGTCTCACCGATCCATGATCGGCAGAGTTTTCCTTCAGCCTAACCCCAAAGCCGGAATGAATTTTGTCATTAAAATCTTAGGAGAATCCTAGTGTGTTAATCTGCTAGATTATAGTTGTGTTGCAGAACTGGGTGGTTTATGAGGGTCTATGTCAAATGGGTTTTCCCCCTTAAGATGTAAAATTGTAAAAGTCATGATGTAAAGTGTCTTGAGGATTAGAAAATGTTTTAATCCCCTTGTGAGTCCTAAGTCCTAGGTCTTAGGTGATTTTTCCAAAGGCTAAGTTCGATGATCCATTTAAAAATAAATTAAAAATTAAAAATTAAAAAAATTGAAAAGATAAAAAGCAAAATAAAAAATATAAGATATAAATAATTTTAAAAATATAAAAAATTAAAAATAAATAAATAAAAATAATAATAAAATTTTATATTTAAAAAAAATAAAATAATTAAAAAATTAAAAAATATAATAAAATAAAATTAAAAAAATAAATAAAAATTAAAAAAATAATAAAATAATGAAGTAAAATAAAATAATAAAACAAGTAGAAATTTTGAGAAAACAAATGCAAAATTTTAATTTTTAATTTATTAAAATTTCGATGGATGAGATTAAAGAATATCTTGATCCTCATCGACAGTCGAGATCATTTTGACATGGATCACTCGAACTAGCCGTTGGGAAATTTTCCTTTAAATAGGGTGCTAGGGGTCATTTGAAATCAGATTGGATCTGAGAGTCTGGTGCTAAAGAAAGCTCTCTTGTAGTCATTTTTTTTTTTTTTTGCAATAAAGAAAGACTTTGAAGTTAAAAATCTTGCTGGTGTTAATCTTCTGAAAATGCTGTAAGATTGTTTTATTTTTCTGCATAATTTTATTTTCAGCCATTGATGATAGCTTAATAAAGATTGATCTACGCACAGGTATCTTGTCTGATCTTTGGGGTTTGAATGATAGTTTAGATTCTGAAATATAGTAGCACGTATCTCCATTTGATCTGGGTTTCACTATTGTTTTCTCTCTCTATGTTAATGGTTGATTTTAAGCTGTGCAGGAAATCTTTTTTTTTCAGATTACTTGGTGTTAGGGGAAGTTCTCGGCTGAACCAGCCAACTCCCGGATTGTGTTTTCTGAAAGAGCCAAGCCAGTTTTTGATCCCAGGCTTATCATTTGAAATTTTTTATGAATGCATGCAGGGTTTTCTGAAGTATCTCACATTAAAATTAAATTCTACAAATATAACTGCAGATTATTGACAAATCTGGTTGCTAAAGAGCCTTAGATCCGTAAATACTATAAATTCGTAGCTGGTTTGAAGGGTTTTATTTTTTTCCTTGCACATATTGTTTCTGGGTATTTTGTTTTGCCATTGCAGGTTATAGGTCTGGAAAATTTTTGTGGGGTTTTCAGCAGGCAAATCTGCAGCAATAGGATCTTAAAAAAAATAAAAAAATCCGAATGCAGGGTAATTTAAAATTTACTGGAGAATTTGCAGGTTTTCTTTGAAGAAATTCGAGAGTTTTTCAAGTTATCTGTTTGCTGCCTGGGATTTCATTTTGACAAAAGGTTTCAAAAAGAAAATTTTATGCTATCTGTTTGATGGGGTTTCATTTAAAATTGTTTTCCAAAAATATCAACCAGCAATATTGCATTCCAAGGGTTTTAAAATCATTCATTTTCAGATCTAAATTTTTTTTTATGAGGGTTTCGAGAAATCTGAAGGAGAGCGAGTTAAAAAATTTTGTCAAGATTTTTGGAAAATATTTAAAGCTCCTCTCACTCTACTGCAAATCAAATCCCTGTCTCCTCACAGCCCCATTTCTGCATTTCTCTTCAACATTACTTCCTGCGGATTCCTTCCACGCTGCTCCAGCACCTGCAAACAAAACAAAAAATTAAAAAATATTTAAAAAATTAAAAAATATTTTGAAAAAGCTTAGTAAAAAAAAAATTGAAAATTCATTTTTTGTGGTCCTTTTTCTATAGCTAAACGCACTTAAAATGTTTATTTACAAGTTGGCTATATGAAAGTGGTAGCTAGTCAGCATTTAAATTTTATGACCATTTAAAGCGTTTAGTGTTTCGATTTTTAATTGCTGGAATATTGTTAAGACATTGAGCATTTATCGAATATCTCGCATTTGGTAAATCTTAAACTTTGTTTGAGTTGTTTGATGGTAAACGATTGTTAATGAGTTCATATTTCTACAGCATTTGACAAATAATCGTTTAATCATTTATTTCATAAGGCACTGGTCTATTTATTTAATAAAATCAATTAAGTGCTTGTTTACTTTCGTGTCTCCCAACCCAACTGGTCCACAGTTGGTCATTTATTGTCCCATAGGGTCTACCCCCCTTAGCTGCGAGAGACAGGCTTAAACGGAGGGATCGGGGATCAGGGTGACAGTCCCCAGTCTGAGCGTTGTCGTGAAAATCAGTGCGACAACAGAGCCAAGGGACAACCTGAGTGATAACACTAGGTTTGGTGTTCTACAAGTGATTATCACTGATCATGGGCGTCATTTTTGAAATATTATGATGACGAAACTTACAGACCAACTTGGCTTGCGTCACGATAGTTCAACGCCTTATTATCCACAAGCTAACGGTCTGGTTGAAACTATCAATAAAGTTCTAGTTATCATGATCCGACGAATCATTAGGATTCATCAGTCAAATTGGCATAACATGCTATTCTCAGCGCTTTGGGCATATCGAACCACAGTAAAAACGTCAAACTGGTTTCACTCCTTTCCAACTAGTTTATGGTTTGGAAGCTATGCTACCCATTGAATGCGAAATCCCGTCATTGCAAATGGCCATCGAATTACTTCCAGCCACCTCCGAAGAGGAGAGACAATTGTTATACTTAGCTCAGCTAGATGAGAGTCGACGAGATGCTGCACTAGCAATCGAAGGTCATGCCAAATGTATTAAAGCTCAGTATGATCGAAATGTCATCCCTCGAAATTTTTTAGAGGGAGACCTAGTTTTATTGTATGATCAAGCAAATGATAGATTAGGCACTGGAAAATTCATGCCCATGTGGCATGGTCCTTATGTTGTCAAGCAAAAGCTGGCAAAAAGGGCCTATGAACTGGTAAACTTTGATGGGGTCTCTTTAGGTAAACCCAGAAATGGTCTTTACCTGAAGAGATATTATGCGTAAATTTAGGTGTAGAGATCATAGTTAGGTTAATTTTCTTTACAGCTAGTGTGTTTCAGATTTAAAAGTGTGCTTAGTTTTAAAGAGTGTTTTATCATTATTCCTGCTTATCTTGATTTTACTCTTGATATTGCAGATGTCAACGTCTCTCCAAACATATATTGGTTTCGCTAATGGTGCTTGTCATAATACACAGAACATTTCTTCTGTAGCTTGGGTTATCTATTCGCCCTTTGATGAGTTGATATCTATGCATGGGGTAAGCCTCGGTCAAATAACGAACAACATTACAGAGTATAGTGCAGTGATTGAGTTATTATCCGAATCCATCTCATTTGGGATTTGGAGTTTGATAGTGAGGTTAGATTCTGAACTCGTTGTGTTACATCTTAATAGAGTATATGCCATTAGAAATCCAGTTTTATTGCGATTATTTTTTAGAGTTCGTCTCTTAGAATGTGAGTTTGATTACATTGAATATCAGCATATTCCAAGATATTTAAACACATTAGCAGATGTATTTGCTTCTCGAATGTTAAATAGACATTTTCAATAAATCATACAAGTAAATTCAAAAAAATTTCATAACATGTTTTGCAAGGTAAGCCGGTAATAATGTCGTAGTATATCATAGTAGTGTGTCAATATACATCGTCTTCGATCATAGGTTGAAAAACACCTCATTATCGGCAAAAATGATAGTACAAAAAGCAAAATCTAAAAGCAAAAAATGCAAAAAAGGGAATTTTCTCAAATTTTAGCAGGGGACGCAGGCAGCCTGTTAAGACAGGTGCCGGCCCGCACTGTGCATACAACAAAGTTGCGTCCAAGGACGCACTGTAGAATACTCAGAGGGTGCGTCCTACTGGAAAATTCAAGAAAAACTAGATCTAATTAAATCCTAAGCTAATCCACCCAAATACAAGTTCACACAGCCAAAAGCCAGAAACATAAACCAAGTTTCTCAGAGAAAAGTTCATACAAAGGAAAAGACTTTCACATCAATGGAGTCCCCAGTGGAGTCGCCATTTTGTCAGGCGGAAAGAGTCGTTTGTGCGGACACAACCAACCTCCCTAGGAGCCTAAGACTCTCTAGTGACAAACAAGACAAACAGGAACAATCTTTCTCTAAATATACCTTTTAAAACATAAGAGTACAAGTGTTTAGGCTTACCTTATTCCAACGCTGTTGTTGTAGTTCGTCCTCGCTTATCCGGATGAGCTCCTCCTTCACTTCAATTCCTGCAACCACCAATAGTCAAACAATTACAAAGCACTTGCATTTCTCATATAATAAAATATATATTCAACATGTAGACCAAGGAACACATGAAATAACTCATTAACACAAGCTATTGAGAAAAATGAACCAGTTTGTATTAAAACGAAACAAAAGGAACCATTACAACCTGGCCTTGGTGTTGTGCAAGCTCCTCCCAGGGTTCATCAAGGGTCTTCCTTTACTTTGACAAAGCTCACCCACTTCCAAATAGAATCAAGCAAAGATGGCAATCTCTCCTCACAAGGTTCTAAATGGGAGTCCTAATTCCTGCAGCATTTACCCATAGAAATGTATAGCTTTTTAACCTCCCCTCCTTCTGGCCCAATGCCTGTATTTATAGTGCTCAAGAGGTAGTTAATCAGGTCCACCATCAATGGGATAATCCCCTCTTTGGATGGGATAGCTCCCTTATTGATGGGATAAGTTCCTCTTTGGTAGGGGTACATGAACCATCTGGAGGCGCCTTATACACGTCGAACAACCTTCTAGAATGCTCTAGAAATGACCACAAGTAACTTTTTAAAGATGAAACTTGCGCATTTTGACCTTAACAGGGGGACGCACCTGCCCCTTTACATACAGTGCGTCCAAAGACGCAGCTTTTGTGAACATTGGGTGCGTACCCGCAGGTAAGGTTGAGAGAACCTGCGTACCCAGAGATAAATATATTTATAAAGACTTTTCTCTCTTCTTGGAGTTTGACATGGATAGCAGAGGCATAAGACTTGCTTAAGAGGGTAGCATGACCATTGATAGAGCCATACTAACTGCAAATAGCCATGGTGACATTTTTTAGTGTAACAATTAGTTCATAGCTTCTGCAGGTGTGCTCATCATGGCCTACCAACCTATAGAAATTACAGAACAATTGTTGGGACGTCTGCATATACTTCTGTAATAGATGACAATTATCCGTAGCATGTTTTCCTCCTATTTGACAAATCACGCACCACAATGCAGGTGCCGCACTCAGTCTTGCTTATGCCTTTGGTCTCAATGGAACTGGCCCTCTTGCCGCCAAGTAATTCATGAAGACTTGGAAATGGTTCTTGTCATGTCCCTTTCCTTTGCATTTTATGCACCATACCTCCTTGTGCACCTTTGGGTGATTTGTCCTGTTCTGTTTTAAATTTTGAGGCCAGGATCTTGTATTGGGGTCTCGTGTAATCTCATTGCAATCTCCAATGCTTCGGCCTGGGTGGATAACTTCTGTTGCGACAACACCATCCTTAGATGTGACATTAGTGATGATACAAAGCATGCGTGGTGTTTCCCATCTGTCAAGGTCATGTTTTCTTCACGAATCATACTCTTCAGTCTCTAATCCAGATCCCATGGGGTTTCTCTCGGAAGCATCATGATTTCCTTAAACCTGATAATCAATTGTGTCTCCAACTTTGGCCTGCTAAATTTTCTGTTCAATGCAACCTGGATATCTGCAATCCCCCTCTTTGGATGGTCATTATAATGATTAATATACCATGTTAGTGCGTGATCCTACAACGCGCTTAGCAACATTGCCTTCTTTATATTTTCATCCATGACTCCTTGTGCTTCCCATAGAGCCTTTATCATGAACCAAAATTGGTCTGGATCTTTGTTCCCTACTCCTCTAAATACTAGAAATTTTATTGCGCTCGCCATATTTAGCTGTGGTAGTCGTGGAGGTGGTGTGGGAAAAGATGGAGGTGAAGATGGAGAGATTGGTGGCAGTGTATGTGGAGGTGGTATGTGTAGAATTTGATACCTTATCAGGCTAATCGCACTTCTTGGTGAAACCTTCATGAGTTCCTCCTCGCTTTCTCACCAAGGCGAAATCAAGGGGCTATTTTCTATCTCGCGCTCCCTTCATTTCTATAGATCCTCCCACTTCACGTAGCCCCAAACATCAATTTATTTGCATAACCCACTTTTCAAACAATAGCATCTTAATCCAAGTGTCTAAAGATTTAATGTACTTACCTCACAATCCTTTGAGGAAGCATCGTTCAGCCTCACTGCAGCTGGCTTCCGTGTCTACCACAAATTTGGTGATAAACCATCCTATAATTTGATTGAGCCAATGGTCCACAACACATGCTATCTTATCTTCCAATGCTTCTAGTATGCACACCAATTTTGGAGTCCACACAATCGGTTTGTCAAGCCCACACCTTCCTTCACTGTTTGCTAGCTTCGAGATCCACTCATATAACTTAGAGGGGAAGGATGAAAATAAAATTTCATGGATTTTTGTATATAAGTAGCACTCTAACCATTGTTCATTTCATACTCACGGATTCTTGTTTTCCTGTGCCATGAACTTGTGAATCTCTCTATCCAACCACCCTTCAATTTCTTTCTT
>Ga0115851_102300_pt1 | contig 10052 bp, 15 predicted proteins | sample InSIn2gowninarea_FD_83865 | JGI IMG/M metagenome (GOLD analysis project Ga0115851, IMG submission 83865)
GAACTCTTCTGACTTGGCAGACACATTAAGAAGCCTGAAGGAAGAGATGAGGAGTTGCAAAGTAGACAATGACAAAATCATGCAAGCACAAGAGAAACAAGCATAGGTGAATGCGATACTACTTCAAAGTTTGTCAGATTTGCAACGCCAGGGACTGCTTCGGATCAGCCAGGTACATGAGGACAAAACTAATGGGGCATATGGAAATAGGTCTCCCAGTAGACATAGGTCAGATAGATCTGACATGATCAGAGATGGAAGGTTGTTGGACACTTCAGATAGGAGAGGTGATCGACACAGGTACTATTCCAGTTCTGTTTCTAATAGGCATCATGATCGTCATCGTTATCATCCTTATAGGAAGAGTGATAGGGGATACGTGCCAGATGATTTTAAGAATGAAAATCCACCTACCTTTGACAGAGAGATGAAGAAATCACAAGATGCAGAGGCGTGGATTCTTGGTATGAAGAAATTCTTCTAATTGCATGATTATTCAGAAAACATGAAAGCAAAGATAACTACTTTCAGTCTTAAAGGTAAAGTGGATATTTGGTGGGAAGACCTGAAGAATTTCAAAGGTATACATAAGGAAGATTTGAATTGGCATGCATTTGAAAGGCTCTTCAAGAGTAATTACTTGTTCGCGAGGTATTATGATGATAAAGCTAAGGATTTTTATGAGTTGCGGATGGGTTCTATGACAAATGATGAGGATACTAGCAGATTTTTGGAGTTGTTGAGATATGTGCCTTACCTCAGGGAGGAGAAGGCCAAGGTTCATAGATTCATCAGTGGACTATCAATTGCATACAAAGACATGACCGAATTCGATGAGCCTAGATCATTGGAGGAGACCATTCTAAAGTTGAAGCATTGTTATGAGCAGTCGAAGCGCAAAGTTGAGCCTAAGCATGACTTGAAAAGAACTGAGAAAGCTAAATGAAAATGGTCACCAAAGAGAGGAAGAACTCAAGATGCAAGTGAGAAAGAAAATGCAGTTCCTTACAAGAGATTCGATACAGCTGAGAAGGGACGTGGAGAGCAACAAGATAGAGACGGTGGTAGGGAACCATTGCAGTGTTGGATATGTGGTAAGGATCATCGCAAGAGGGATTGTCTACAGTATCATAGTGGTGGTAGAACCAAGATATAGAGTGCTCAGGAGGCGCATACAGTTGGTGATGTTGGTCATACCATTCCTCGGATATATGGAGCTATGGTCAATAGGTAGGGGAATCATCAAGTATCGATTATTGAGATGGATAGTAAGCTTTGTGATCAAGTTGTTTTTATTTTTATTGATCATGGATCTAACTATATTTATATTAATCCTAACCTGGTGGATAAGTGTGGTTTGAGAAAAGAAGTGCATGCAGAATATTGGTTGGTACAATTGGCTACAAGTACGAAGAAGCAAGTTCGCCATTGGGTAAGAGCTTGTGAATTTTAGTTAAATGGTATGCCTACAAGAACATATTTAAATGTACTTCCATTGGGTTCATATGGTATCTTTTGGGTATGGATTGGTTGTACCATCACATAACCAAAGTGGATTACTTCTACAAGGCCATTGAGTGTGTGGATGATAGTGGGGAAAAGAGGACTCTGTAGGGGAAGAAGAAGCCTACATTAGTGAGGATGGTTACTGCTATGCAGGCTAAGTGTAGTTGTAGAAAGGGTTGTGTGATGTTTGCAGTACACATTTCTAGTGACAAGGGTAAGAAGGTTGAGGACGTCGATGTGTTAAGAAAGTACCCAATTTTGTAGCAGTTTCAGGATGTATTCCTGAGGACATTACAGAGTTTCCACCTCACAAGGAGGTGGAATTTTCTATTGAGTTGGTGCCAAGGGTAGCCCCACCATCAAAAGAACCTTACAGGATAAGCACACATGAGTCGATTGAGTTAATGTTGTAGCTGAAGGAAATGTTGGACAAGGGGTACATTAGGCCGAGTGTATGGCCTTGGGGTGCACCAGTGTTGTTCATGAAGAAGAAAGATGGTACTCTTAGATTGTGCATTGACTATAGGTAGCTGAACAAGGTAACGATCAAGAATAGGTACCCTTTGCCGAGGATCGATGATTTGTTTGATCAGTTGAAGGGAGCAGCCCTGTTCTCTAAGATTGACTTGAGATCGGGATACCATCAGGTACGCATCAAGGAAGAGGATATCTTCAAGACTGCGTTCAGGACCAGGTATGGGCATTATGAATTTATTGTTGTTCCATTCGGTTTGACTAATGCTCTTACTACATTTTTGTGTTTGATGAATAGTGTGTTGCATTCTTATCTGGACAAGTTTGTTATTGTATTCATTGATAACATACTAGTATATTCTAAGAATGAGGAAGAACATGTTAAGAATTTAACAACAGTGTTGAAGTTGCTAAGAGAGCATCAGTTATATGCTAAACTTAGCAAATGCAACTTCTTTCAGACTAAGGTACATTATTTGGGGCATGTTGTCTACAAGGATGGCATAAAAGTGGGTCCAAAAAAGATAAGGGCCATCATGGAGTGGGCAGTTCCTAAGAATGTGGATGAGGTAAGATCATTTATGGGATTTGTAGGTTACTACAGGAGGTTCATCAGGAACTTATTACACATTGCATATCCTATCACATCATTGCAGTGGAAAGATAAGAATTTTGAATGGACAAAAGAATATGAGGCTAGTTTTGAGCAGCTTAAGCAGTTTTTGACACATGCACCAATGCTAAAGATTGCAGATCCGGACAAGGAGTTTGTAGTGTATACAGATGCTTTCAAGATAGGACTTGGTGGAGTTCTCATGCAAGAAGGACAGGTTGTGTGCTATGAGTGACGAAAACTGAATGAGCATGAGAAGAACTATCCAATGCATGATCTTGTGCTAACAACAATTATACATGCATTGAAGATGTGGAGGCATTATCTTCTTGGCATGAGGTTTACATTGATGAGCGATCATATTGGGTTGAGGTATTTGTTTGATCAACCGAATCTAAATGCTAGGCAAGCTAGATTGTTGGCTACCCTTAGTGAGTTTGACTTTGAGATCAGATACATCAAAGGGAAGGAGAACCAGGTTGCAGATGATTTTAGTAGGAATGTATGTTGAGAAATGGAAACAAGAAATTCTATTTTAATTTGTCCTTGAATTAAACTATGAATTAAAATAGAATTCTTTTCTCATAGCAATTTGAAAATAGTTAATTAAGTTTAATTAACTTAATTAATTTAGGAAATTCGAATTGGAATTATTTTAGAAGACATGTATATGTTCTCCATAACTTATAGGAGTTAAGGATGAGTTATGAATGAGTTGTTCCAGTTAAATTAGTTCCAATCAGTTTCAGGAACTAATAGTGAGTAAACAGTCAATTGGGACACTAGTGACCTAATTTGTGCTACTCTAGTTAATTGAAGATTCCACCATCAGAAACTCATGCATGTTGATTCTGAGAAAGACCCAGTTGAGACTAGAGTGTGGGGACAATGTACTATTTCTTTTAGATTTTTCTGAGTTGCACTGATAGTGCATGCATTTAGGAACTGATCCTTGAGGGATTGCACTATTTTTAGAGGCTACATTTCCCTTTAAATACAAGATATCCTTCATAGGAATTGCACATTGGAATAGAGACTTGGAGAGCTTGTGAATTGGCTAAGTTTTGGCCTTGAGCTTGCTTATGAGTTGGAGATTGAATTTGTTGAGTGTTGGGATTTTTCTAGAGAGAACAAGCATTGTAATTTCATCTTGATTTTCCGAATTAATATAAAACAAACAGTGGGGTCTTGAGCTATGGCTTTCCCCAGATATTTATTGTGTTATGTGCCTTTGATTCTCTTCCTCTATTGATTATTGTTTGCTCAATATTTATGGGCTTCCGCTGTAAAGAGTAGAAGTAGATTCTTGTCCCTTGATTTAGCAAATTTCATTAGCTTGTGAATCTACAGGTTTTTCTACAAGGTATAGGTAAATCATATAACAACTATGAACTCTTATGGGACAGAGTTACAGGATAGGATCTTGCAAGCAGGACAACAGGATGACAAATACATGGATATTATGCACATGTTACAACAGAGCACAGGTACAAGTAAAGGTAAAGGTACGAGTACAAGTGTAGGTATAGGTGTAAGTACAGGTGAAGGTGATCAAGATGCAAACTATTGTCTCACGGTAGATGGTTTGGTAAGGTTTAGAGACAAGATCTATGTGCTGAATTGCAGTGATCTCAAGAAGCTTGTCTTGAGGAAATTTCACACCAAGCCATACTCGGATCATCTAGGATATCAAAAGACGTTGACAGCAGTAAATAAGTTCTACTATTGTCTGAATCCGAGGAGGAAGTGGCAGAATTCATGGCTAGATGTTTATATTGTTAGCAGGTCAAGTAAGAATGTAAGTATCCAGGTGGTTTACTACAACCTATAGCCATTCCAGAATGGAAATGGGAGGTCATTTCCATGGATTTCATTACAGGTCTTCTGAGGACAGTGAAGCACCATGATTTTATTATGGTCGTGGTCGACAAGTTGTGCAAGGTAACTCACTTCATTCTATTAAAGAATACATATTCAACCAATATTGAGAGATAGTGAGACTGCATGGTGTTCCAAAGAAGATTGTATTGGATAGGGATGCGAAGTTCACTTCCAAGTTTTAGGAGGAGCTATTTGCAGTCTTGGGTATAGAGTTGGCCTTCAGTACAGCTTATCATCTGCAGTTAGATGGACAGACAGAGAGGGTCAACAGGATCTTGGAGGATATGTTAAGGATGTATGTGCTGCACCAGCAAAAGAAATGGGAGGAGTGTCTTCCATTGGTTGAGTTCACATACAACAATGGTTATCAGGAGTTATTGAGGATGAGTCCTTTCAAGGCATTGTATGGACAGATTTGTAACACTCCCATTAGCTGGAGTGATCCAGTGAATAGGGTACTTATTGGACTATGTTAAAAATAACAACAAGAAATGATAAAAATAGCATTGCTATAAATAGCATTTCAGGATATACTCCAAATCTATTGAAAATAACATCAAGAAATGATAAAAATAGGAATGCTAAAAATAGCATTGCTATAGATATCATTTCAGGATTTGTCCTTGAATTAAAATTCGAATTTAGTCTCACTAGTTGTTTGAGAAATAATTAATTAATTCATCTTGAGTTAATTAGTTGGAGAAATTAAAAATGAAGTCTTTGTGAAGACATGCAACAGTTATCCCTTTGATTGAGGAAGTTATTCCTTAATTAAGGAGATAAGGATGAGTTGTAATTAGTTAGCTCAGTTAACTGAGTTAACTCCAGTTAGATTAGTTCCAAACAGTTTGTGGAACTAATTGTGCGTTCAGTTAGTTATTGCATGCATGCATGCAACTAATGTTCTCTAGATAACTGAATATTCTCTCATAAATAACTCATGCATGTCAGTTCAGATAGAGACCCAGTTGAGATTAAAGACAGGGACATTGTACTATTAGTTGGAGGAATTTTCCTATAAAGGAAACTCATCCATGCAGAAGGAATTTATTCCTTCAGGATTGTGCAGTTATTTTAGAGGTCAGAGCAGTGTGTGAGGTGAGAATCACATAGGTTGCAGCTGGAGGACCTAGGAGAAACTGCGCAAGGAAATAGGAGGCTTGGAGGACTGAAGGAAGGCATATGTGTTGTCTATTCCATCTATGAGTAGCAGTGAGGGATTGTACTGAGAGTTGGATAGCTTGTGAGCAAAAGCTTTGTGTAATCCTGAGATATTTCCACTTGTATGATAATATAGATAGCAGGGTTTTTAGCTGAGGCTTTCCCCTGAGTAGTTTTTGTGTTTCATGTGCACTGATTCTGCTTTTGGTTATATGTGTTCTGTTTGACCTTGCTCAAAATCGATTAAGCTTCTACAAGTTTGATTATAGATGTAGATTAAGTATTTTGCTTTAGTACATTGCATAATCAGTTTAATCTACAATGAGAATTTCTACATGGTATCAGAGCGAGGTTTTGTACAAAAATTTCTATAGACCGAACATGTTGGTAGACATGGAGCAGGAAATGCAGGTTATAAATAAGAATCTAAAGGAAGCACAAGATAGACAAAAGATTTATGCGGATCAACACAGGGTGATGAACGAGTTTCAGGTTGGGGAGCATGTGTATTTGTGCATCAAGCCTAAGAAAATATCTTTGAGGATTGGTTCATGTGCCAAGTTGGCACCACGATATTGCAAGCCTTTTGAGATCCTTGAGAGGATTGGACCAGTGGCATAATGACTTGCACTGCCTCCAACACCAAAATTCAATGATGTTTTCCATATTTCATTGCTTAAGAAGTATATAAAGGATGTTGATCATGTTATTGATTGGTTTGTATTGCAAGTGGAGCAAGAAGGAGAGTTCCAGTCGGAGCCTTAGTGTATATTGCAGTGGAAACATCTCATGCTTAGGAACAGAACCATAAAGAAAGTTAAAGTGCAGTGGAAGCACTTTGGGCCTAAAGAAGCTACATGGGAGATGGAAGATCAGATACGGGCCCTGTATCCTTCATTGTTTGCTGGTTGAGGTAAAGTCGTGTTGGTTCAATGTCAGTATATGTTTGGCATATGCTTTGTTGATGTTTTGGTATATGTATGCATATGTATATGGATGTAAATGCTGCCATGAGCTAAGTTATAAAGCTCCAATAAGTGGTAGGTGTCATGTTATTATGGTTGTTATATTGCAATGTTGTCATGATGTTTTGATTTTGAGCAGGTCTTTCATTTTAAATACTGCATTGAGCTAAGTTATAAAGCTCCATGGACAGTATGTTTTCTTTCCAGTGGTTCTGATGAGGTCATGGTGTGGTTTAACACCGAGGAAAATTTTCCCCAAGGTGGAGGGTTCTGTAACAACCCTGGTGAAAATTCTATGTAATAAAAGTTAATAAAGGCAAAATAAGACCACGGTTAAGGGACACTTATTCCAAGCTGAATGTTGGGCAAAGATATCCTAGTGGGCATCACTAGATGTGTGTATTTGGCTAAGGAAATTGGCAAAGGATAAGGCAAAGGCATTAAAAGGTAAAATGGCATATTTGGCACATTTATTTATGAAAATAAAAGAAAATAGGAGAAAAGAAAGGTAAAAGGTCATAGGTTGCATGTGAGGATGAAATTGAAGGAAAATAATGGAAAATGAAGAAAATAGAGGCCTTATTAATAAAAAGGCTTATAAGAATTAGTGGTTAAGCTCTTTCTAACCTTTTGTCAATTCAAGTTTGGAGCTATCTCATTATTCTCTCTCTCTCTCATATTCTTGGTCACTTAGAGTTTTCTTGGAGCACTCTAGATTTGGATCAAGGAAGGAAAAGCAAGAATCAAGGAAAGGAAAGCAGGATCAAGTAGATTCAACAGGAATACTTGCAGGTAACATTTTGCATGTGTGATTTCCTAGATGGTTTGAACATGCATGGATTTTCATGTTTGTGTATGGTTCTCTTGTTGTCATAGGCATGGTTTTTCCAAGTTATGACAGTAGTTTTCAGCCTAGCCTTGCCTTTTTCCATATCCCATGGTATGTTGGGATGTTTATCTTGGTTTTGAGCTTTGGTTTTCCTAATGGATTTTAGAATCTGGGGCAGGGGTGGTCTCAAGTTTTATTCCCAAAGGCCTAGGAATCCCTTGACCGGTTTTGGAGGGATACGTGGTAAATCCTGAGGGAGAAGTCTCCGTTTAGGGCCTAGTGATCCAAGTTTGGATTGTCATAAAGCCTAAGAGATTGGTCTCGGTTTAGGGCCTAGTGATCTGTGATCAAATTTCGGTAAAGCGTGAGAGACAAGGAGACAAAAAATTCCTCAAGAATAGTGATGGATTTCAGATGGCATTCCAAGTTTGGTTTGGTTGTGATCGAAGCACTGGTTGTGGTGTGATCACGGTTTGGTGAGGGTGGATGTGGTTTAACCTCTGGATTCCCTTGGTTGTTCTTAGATTGGTTGTTCTATGAGGTCCCAAATTCATGCTTGGAATATGGCATGGGGGGGACTGGATGAAAGAAATATTTGGTTCAACCATGTCTATGGTCGGGTGGTATGTGGAAGTCCCAAACCTGGTCAAATTTGCCTATCTCTTAATTTGGCACTAGTTTATATATGGCTTTAATGGTTGTCATATCTATGATATTTATATGGTTTTATGTTGGCTATAAGCATGGTTAAATGACCGATTCATGTCATGGTTGTTTCATGTATTTACTTGTAATCGTTAAATGGATGGATGCAAGACATAATTGATGATATAATTGTTCAAGGGAGAAGGAGGTGATCCTTCTGGTTATGTTTCATAAGTTCTTTCAGTCATTTATGCTTTGTCTTGTATACTAGACATGTGTTGGAAATAATACTAAGAGGGGGGGTGAATCAGTATTAGTCAAATCAATAATCTTTTTCTTTTCATACTCAAATTCATATACACTACTTCAGTGAAGGTAACTCACGTGTACACGCAGCTGTGTTTAAGGCAACCAGCGTATATCAAGAAAACTTATGATTCAGTTAATTCATCATATGTTGATCTTTAATCAATGCATCAGTACTTCATTAACCATATAAACAGTAACCATGTGCAGTAAATTAGAAAAAACCATCACACATAAGAAACACACATGAACACCAAGATATAAGGTGGAAACCCAATGCGGGACAAAAACCACCTGTTGTTGTCTTCTTTTTAATATAAGAAAAACCTATTTACAATCTTGTATTGGTGCAGACTCATACCAGTACGTAGGCACCCACCTGAAGAAGGCTACAACCTTCTTTCGTTCTCCAGCTTCTACTAGAAGGGAGCTACAACCCCCTAGCTCTTGTACTAGCTAATTTGTTTACTAGTATGTAGGTGTTGGCCTACTGAAGGCTGCAACCTTCACTCATTTTCCAGGTACTACTAGAAGGGAACTCCAACCCCCTGGCTCTTGTACTAGCTTATATGTTTACCAGTATGTAAGTGCCAACCTACATAAGGCTATGACCTTCTCTCTTCCTCCTGGGGCCACGTTCCATAAATTTTTATACTGGATACTCCTGGAACACAACACCACAATCTGAAGGCCACGTTTCATCCAATTTTCATACTGGACCCATCAACAACATTAAAGCTCAAAATTAATCACCACTGCAATACAACCATTTCATTAACCAATCATTGAATACTCAATCATCAATCTCTTAATCACCCACAACTGAATCACTGAAGGCCTGTCATCAAAATACAGTCACCAAAACACAGAGCAGAACCCAGAACTCTGCAACAACCACTAGAACCAACTGCAAATTCAGATATCATATTTCATAATGTATACGCTACTCTGATGAGCCGACCCAACGTGTATACGTGCTTTTACCAAACCAAAACCACATACAAATCTGCAAATACTAACTTAAAAACTTCACAGCTATTTTAGAATTCAGTCATACCCAGATCATAACATTTGCAGAATAAAAGATGCATCAGTATTAAGATCTAGTCTATCCATGATCAAACCACATAATAATAATACATTCCATGCCTTAAGATCCTGATCCATCATCCATCATCATCCACATAGGTGCATCATTAGTTCAGATCAAGCAAAGCATCACAAATCCATAGCCTGCATACTCGATCTCACACTTCATCAGTTATTCAATACTTGCACACATTGGCCTAATGATCTTCTCCTCCCTATATAGTTTTATGCCTTTCCCAATACCATGGACCAAAACCACTTAAGACCAATACCTTGGACCAAATACCTAGGGTCAATACCTCGGACCAAATACCTTGGACCAATACCATGGACCAAATACCTCGGACCAAAAACTTAGTTTCCCAACATATACGCGCTTTTCCTTCTGTGAAAGTGCGTGTGTACATATACGCTACTTGTGTTTAGGGAACCTACGTGTATACGCAGCTTGGTCAAGGTGAACCTTCATATACCTCTTTTTCTTCATTCTTTGTAGTTTGATCTGTAATTCTTTGTTGTTGTCATGCTGCACCATGATCTTTCATCTGAGTGAGTTGCCATCAAGGACAACACCTGTATCATA
>Ga0115851_102303_pt1 | contig 10039 bp, 6 predicted proteins | sample InSIn2gowninarea_FD_83865 | JGI IMG/M metagenome (GOLD analysis project Ga0115851, IMG submission 83865)
ATTTATAGATGTATACGTTGGTTGACTTTGATAAAAGCGCGTACATATGCAGGTTAGGTACATCTAAGTAGCATATACCATATGAACTACGATTTTTGAAGTTACACGTGGTTCTGGTTGTTGATGAGTTCTGGTGATTGGTTACCGGTGTCAAGACTCTGCATATTCAAATTGGTTAATTGTGTTTAGCTTCAGTGTTGATGGAAGAGATCTAATAATGACTTATCTTTATGTGATCTGATGGACTAGATCTGGTTGTTAACATACATATTATCCTTGTAATGATTTGGGTATGTCTAAAGTTAGGAAGTGCAACGAAGTTATAAGTAAGTAATTGATGACATATATGCTAGTTTGCTTTGGTGAAGTTGCGTATACATGCTGGTTCGGCTCTTCCAAGTAGTGTATGCACTCTGATGCATGATTTCTGATGATACAGTTGGTTTTGAATATTATTGCAGAGTTCTGTGTTCTGCTCTGTGTCTTTGTGACTGTATTTTATTGACAGGGTTTCAGTGATTCAGTATTGGGTGATTCAGAGATTGATGATGCAAGTGGTGATTGATTTTGTGCTTCAATGATATTGATGGGTCCAGTATGAAAATTGGATGAAACGTAGCCTTCAGATTATGGTGTTGTGCTTCAGGAGTATCCAGTCTGAAAATTTATGAAACGTGATCCCTGGAAGAAAAGAGAAGGTTGTAGCCTTCTGTAGGTCAACACCTACGTACTAGTACATCGGCTAGTACAGGAGCTAAGGGGGTGGTAGCTCCCTTCCAATAGCAACTGGAAAATGAGTGAAGGTTGGAGCATTCAGTAGGCCGGCACCTACATACAATTAAAAGAATCAGCTAGTACAAGAGCTAAGGGGGTTGCAGCTCCCTTCCAGGAGAAGCTGGAGAACGAGAGAAGGTTGTAGCCTTTTGCAGGTAGAAGCCTGTGTACTGGTATAAGACTGCACCAGTATAGAAATATTGTAAAAAGAAGTGTATTGTTAAGAGAAGATAGAGACGACTTGCAGCAGGTGGTTTTCACCCACATTGGGTTTCCACCTTGCATCATGGTGTTCATGTGTGCTTCTTGTGTGTGATGATCTGTTCTATTTTACTGCACTTGTTTACTGTTCATATGGTTAATAAAAGTTCAGATGCACTAACTAAAGATCAACATTTAATGGATTAACTAAATCATAAGTTTACTGGATATACGCTAGTTGCATTAGACACAGTTGTGTGTACACGCAGGTTCCCTTAACTGAAGTAGCGTATATGAATCTGAGTATGGAAATGAAAAAATGTTTGATTTGATAATATTGATTCACCCCCCCTTTGTATATGCCGAGCTATACCAATCTGTCCATCCTCCTTCTGAGTACATGCTGAAATCTTTGCTTTGCTGAAGTGTGATGTTCATGCTCCCCCTGATTGTAAGCAAGGTCTGCAAAAAGATGTTCTACAAGAAGAACATGACTCTATACATCATAAATGACCTTCCTATCACCGAAGACTCATACATACATCCATCTCCCAACCAAGTGGGGATATACCAATATTGACTCATCCACCCAACCAAGTGGGGATACACCAGATACCAATAGTTTATACATGACTAAAATATTACATCATCCTTCCCATGCATAGTGGGGGTGCAAATTACATCATATGACCAAAAGGGATTCATCAATTGACTACAATAGACAGAGACAAATTATTACATCATGAGTCTTGATATGACCTTTACATTGAATGATATACATGACATTTACAACAGAGACTAAACATCTAAACAAGAAACATGATAGTCATCAACAACTATCATACACAATGTATGATCTGCTCCATAAGCATCTGTCAACAGCATCTAGACCAATAATCTGTATATGTCCATTAGTGTAGATAGCATCAACCTGTGACAAGATATGTCTGCATATATATATCAATTCATCCTCTTGATCTTGAGCATTATAAAATCATTCGCATTATATCATATGCGAAAGACACCATAGCCATCTCATCAACATCAATATCTGCATGATCTTATATATCATCCATGTATCATCACTCGGGGACATCCCTCATCTGTATCAATCAACATATGTAAGTATCAACCTGTCATCATATGGGTAAGAACTCACCATCATCATGTCTCCAACAATGCAACTTTAGTATTCATCCATGTATCCAGCATACTGTATATAGCACTATGTATCTTGAGCTCAAGATCTTTTGTCAAGACTTCTTGATATCATCAACAACAACAATCCTCATCCATGTGAATGCCAAGAACTATAGGAATCCTGTTAGGGTCCCACCCTAACCCCCTTATTTATGTAATGGGATCGAGTCATAGTCAAGAGTCAATAAAGCCCATATTAATAATTGTAAGTGGTTAACCCGCTATTAATGACGGGACCACAGTTAGTTGCAAATGGGGCGTAGTATTAGATAGATGGTATTAATAAAACCCATGGTATTGATCAGTGGTACTACATGTATGAGTCATATATAAAGGATAGAGACTCCCTGCGAGGAGCATCGTGTCTTATTTTTGAATCGAGCTCTACTCTATTGGAGGTTGCCCCCTCGAAGAGGCCAGTGAACATTGCTCTCTTAATAATAAAATCTTTGTTGTTGTCTCTCACTATTCTATGTTCTGGGTATCTTTCTTCGCATATTCTGTATTTGGGTATCTTTTTGCAGGTTAAGAGCATAACAAATCCTGCATCATAACTGTATTATATGTCGACAGTAGCATATGATTGACTCATCATCAAGTAATGAAATTGTGTATTCAAGATTTGTACTTCTCCTTATCCTTATGAAGATCACCATGTAAGCACCATATATGCATCATCAGAGAATCAACCACAAATATGATATGAACACCAACTATGTAACCCCAAGAATCATATGAGATTTTATCATGGAAAACTCATAACCATATCATAGCAAGATGTATCATTTAGCCATATAAGCATCATCACCAAGGACTACTAACCATAATGCCAACAATGCATTATTAAAAGTATATGCTCCCCCTGAACCTGTGCCATCTTGTTTATTGTCAGATCTGATCATGCATATATCAGCAAGAAGTATCAAGGCATCATCATCAACAAGTTAGGATAAAAACACTTCTAAAAATCTTACAAGTATCAAGACATTTCCACACATCATCAGCAGATTGTAACCATTATCAAACATAGCAAGTAATCGTATGAATCATATCAAAACCTTTTCCTGAGCCTGTCCCACTGCTTTTCTCAAACTGACATATACGCGACTGTGCACTGTCTAACTCACATATATACGCAACTTCTCTTTATGAAACTTGCGTATGAGATTGAGAACACTGAATTTTTACACTTTTAGCTTCCTCTGAGTCTGTTATGTCTGTACATTGTGCTGTGCCACATATTTCTGACAATACTTCCTTCTTCTTCCATATCTTCAAGTGTGATGATGTTTTCTCCTTTTGGTATGGTGCCCGTACTTTGTTCCTGCATTCCTTTGCTATATGTCCAAGCTTGTTACATGCATAACATCTTACATGTTTCATATTCCTTCTGTAGCAATCAACAGCTTTGTGACCAAACATATTGCAAGAAAAACAATATCCCTTAAAGTACCTGGAATGTGATGATCTTTCTGTGTGATGGTCTTGAACCATTCTACTTCTGCATCTGGCTGCAACATGTCCAAGATTATGACATACATAACATTCAACATTATTCATCGGAGGAGTAAAAGATTTTCTTTGAAGAATTTCTTTCCTTGGTTGTTGATGGGATTGACCTCTCATCTCCTTGTTGAGCATTTCAGATTGTGCATTAGAATTCCTTGTCTTATTTTGTGAACTAGATTCACCTTCAACAGATTCATGAAAACCAAGACCAGTTTTGATAGCAGGAGACCTTTGACTACTAAGAATATCATCCAAGATCTTATTACTATCTTGAAATAGTAAGAGCTTATCCTTTTCTTCTAAGTTATCTTTTAGAATATTTACCTAAACCTGAAGTTGCTCTTCCTTTTCACGATACTGCTTCTTCATGTTTTTTCCAGCTTTTCTTCCTTCTTCCAACTGATGTCTTAATTCAAGAACTTTGTTTTCTTGTTTTTCAAGAGCTTGGAGTAGTTCTTTATTCTGCTTATTTGATTCTTCAAGATCTTCTTTTAGCGAGAGGATCGTAGCTTCAAAACTTTCATAGTAGTTGGATCTTTCTCTGAGTTTCTTGATTGTTGTGCTCCTTTCATTTACTTCATTTCTTAATGATGTCACTTCATCCTGCAACTTTTGACATTGATATTCCTTTTCCTTGAATAGCTTCCTTACCTTGTTTCCTTCCTCTAGTTGAGCTTTTAGTTTGGTAACTTCTTCTTTGGAAATACATTCCCTTTTGTGCAATGGATCTTGTTGATCTCAAATTTTGTCTATAAGCCTTTTAAATTCTGCCTCTATTTGATATCTTTCTTTTTCACCCATAAGAGCAAATTCAGTTGTTTCACTATCACTTTCATCATCTTCAAATGGATGGAGAAATGTATCACCAGTGGATAACAAATTCATACCTGATAGTTCTTTTGCTTATTCATCTTCATTCTAAAGTGATTCTGAATCTGAAGTGCTTCTTCCACATATTACCCAATCGATTCTCCCACTATCATAGTTCTTCTGAGATGTCTTCTTCTTCTTAGGCGCTTTCTTCTTAAGCTTCTTTCCTGTTGTTCTATAGATATCCTTCAAGCGATCAAGCTTCTACCAATGGACCTGCTCTGATACCAATTGTTGGAAATAATACTGAGAGGTGGGGGGGGGTGAATTAGTATTATCAAATCAAACACTTTTTCATTTCCATACTCAGATTCATATACGCTACTTCAGTTAAGGGAACCTGCATAAAATGCAACTGTGTCTAATGCAACTAGCGTATATCTAGTAAACTTATGATTCAGTTAATCCATTAAATGTTGATCTTTAGTTAGTGCATCTGAACTTTTATTAACCATATGAACAGTAAACAGGTGCAGTAAAACAGAACAGATCATCACACACAAGAAGCACACATGAACACCATGACGTAAGGTGGAAACCCAATGTGGGTGAAAACCACCTGCTGCAAGTCGTCTCTATCTTCTCTTAACAATAAACTTCTTTTTACAATATTTATGTACTGGTGCAGTCTTATATCAGTACACAGGCTTCTACCTACATAAGGCTACAACCTTCTCTCGTTCTCTAGCTTCTCCTAGAAGGGAGCTACAACCCCCTTAGCTCTTGTACTAGCCGATCCTTTTACTAGTATGTAGGTGCTGGCCTACTGAATGCTCTAACCTTCACTCATTTTCTAGTTGTTATTGGAAGGGAGCTACCACCCCCTTAGCTCTTGTACTAACTGATGTAATAGTACATAGGTGCTGACCTACAGAAAGCTACAACCTTCTCTTTTCTTCCAGGGACCACGTTTCATAAATTTTCAGACTGGATGCTCCTGAAGCAACACCATAATCTAAAGGCCACGTTTCATCCAATTTTCATACTGGACCCATCAATATCATTGAAGCACAAAATCAATCACCACTTGCATCATCAATCTCTGAATCACCCAATACTGAATCAGTGAAAACCTGTCAATAAAATGCAATCACCAGAACATAGAGCAGAACAGAAAACTCTGCAACAATATTCAAAACCATCTGCATCATCAGAAATCATGCATCAGAGTGCATACACTACTTGGAAGAGCCGAACCAGCGTGTATACACAACTTCACCAAAGCGAACCAATGTATATGTCATCAATTACTTACTTATAACTTCGCTGCACTTCCTGACTTCAAACATACCCAGATCATTACATATACAGGGATAATATGTATGTTAGCAACCAGATCTAGTCCATCAGATCACATAAAGATAAGTCATTATTAGATCTCGTCCATCAACACTGAAGCTAAACATAATCAACCAATCTAAATATGCAGAGTATTGACACCAGTAACCAGTCACCAGAACTCATCAACAGCCAGAACCACCTATAACTTCAAACATCATAGTTCATATGGTATATGCTACTTAGATGTATCTAACCTGCGTATGTACGTGCTTTTATCAAATTCAACCAACGTATACATATGTAAATATTCATTCATGATTTGCAGCTATTCCAAAACTTGAGTTATACCCAAACCATAATATTTATAGAACATTATGTGCATCAGTATATAGATCTAGAATAAGTATGATCAAACCGTATATAGATGATTCATTCCAAGCCATTAGATCCCGATCTATCCTTAGATCTTGTTCTCCATCAACAGCTGAGATTCCTCCTTGGCTCATATCAAGAAAAGCATCATGAACCCATAATCTGCATACTCGATTTCATACATCATCAGATATTCAAGACTTTCTTAGTGCCTTTGCCTAATGATCTTCTCCTCCTTTTATAGTCTTAGGTCTTACTCAATACCATGGTCCAAAACCATAAAGAATCAATACCATGGACCCAATACCTAGGTTCAACACATCGGACGAGATACCATAGTCCAAAAACAAAGGTCCAAATACCAAGAACTAAATATCATGGACAAAAACCCAATGTATGCACCTTCCCTTGCATGAAAGTGCGTGTATGCGTATGCGCACCTTTTGGTCGGCTAACCCGCGTGTATACGCAGCTTTATCAAGGGGAACCTGTGTATATCTCTTTTTCTTCATTATGTGAGCTTGAACTGTGATCTGTCATCTCAGTAAGTTGCCATCCAGGACAACACCTGTATCATAATGCCAACAATCTCCCCCTTTGGACTTGATGGGAAAGCTAACTTGCCATACTAAGAACTGTCATTTTAATGAGTTGCCATTGTACATTACATCTGAACTTGATTCCTTTGAGCTGCCCCGCATCTCATGTATTCTGTCACATCTGATATCTCTTTTGTAGATTCATCTAGTTATATATAAGTGAGTTGTTCTACTATAAGAGGGTTGCCATCAAGTACAACACATGCATCATAATGCCAACACCTTTCTTGTACCTGATTACCAAGTGGAATTGCTGTAAGAATCCCATCCGATGAAAGTGCCTTGATTGCTGCAATTTTGTTTGAGATTGCAGATATTGCAAAGGTTGATGATTGGTGTGAATAATGGTTTCTTTTCCCATCAAGTAATGCTTCCATTTCTTCACACTTTGCACCAATGCGTAAATATCTTTATCATATGTAGGATAATTAATAACAATGTCATTAAAAATCTCATAATGAAATGAAATGGGCTTACCATGCTGTAAAAGAACTGCACCCATGGCGTAGTCACTTGCATCTATTTGTATTTCAAATGCTTGTTTCAAATGTGGTAATGCTAAAATTGGGGTTGAATTGATATTTTGTTTTAAAGCATCGATTGCTTTTTGTTGTTTGCCTCCTCACTGGAAGACAACCTTCATGCTAGTCAAAGCATGTAGTGGAGCTATTATGGAAGATAAATTAGCAATGAACTTCCTCTAGTACTGTGTTGCTCCCAGAAAACTCATTACTTCTGTGACTGATTTGGGTATTGGCCAATTCACAATGATCGAAACTTTAGAGGGGTCAATCTTTAGCTCACCTCCTCCAACTATGTGGCCCAATTAAACTAAAAGTTTTCTCGAACTCACATTTAGACATCTTCAGAAATAACTATTCTTTTTTCAAGACATCCAACACTTTCCTCACATGCTTGACATACTTTTCTCGTGATTTGTTGAATATCAAAATATCATCTAAATAGACAATTACAAACTCATCAAGAAAGGATCTTAAAACATCATTCATAAGATCTCATGAATGTAGCTAGAGCGTTGCAAAGACTGAAAGGCATAACTAGCCACTCAAGCAATCCTTGTTTGGTTTTAAAAGCAATCTTCCAAATATCCTCCTCATCTATTCTAACTTGATGATATCCACTTCTCAAGTCTAATTTAGTGAAATATTTTGCATTCGTCAACTAATCTAACAAATCATTTATGCTGGGAAGTGGGTATCGATTCTTTATGGTAATTTTATTTAAAGCTCGATAATTTACACACATGCGCCAAGTTCCATCTTTATTGGGTACCAAAACAATTGGCAATCCCTTTGGTTCTTGAAGCACATCTCCATATTCAGCTTTCAGCTTCACGCCATAACCTGCAAAGGATTCCTGCCCCGTGTCATTCTTCTGCTTGATCATAAGGAGCATGAGACTCTTGTTGGAATTGACCAATTTCTTCTTTTGCCCTGCACTTGCCAAAGATAGATTAAGCTTCCTACGATGGACTCTCACAATATACTCCACTTCATCTTTGAACACATGATATTTTTTCTCAAATCTATGGAAAACAACTTTCCTGTCATACGGATACGGGCTTCCTAACACAATCCTAGAAATATCTAGTGGCACCACATCTAATTCGATTTCATCAATGAAATTGGAAGTAATTGCAAACCTGAAAACACATATCTGTGTGACTTGAAGATTTTCATCCTTGGTTATCCAACCCAATGGATATGGTTTATGATGAGGCACGATTTCTAGATTCAATTTCTTGACCAAATCTGTATAAATTAAATTTTCCTGAGATCCACTATCAAACAACGTATCAATCCTAGTGTGTTTAGAAATAACCCGGATGTGGAACAACTCAATTTTGTTTCCCTCATTTGAAACATTGTTAGAGTTATTTTCTGTGTTAGTGCCTGCCATGACTCCCTCTTTGCTTGCTTTTGCCACGACTTTTCCCTTAGTGACTGTGGCTACAATTTTTGTTTCATCACCTGAGTCAGAACCCAAGTCTTGTTGAACAGCAACGTCAGTCTTCTGTTTCCCTTTATTGTTAAATTTCTTCAGTTGTAATTCAGGATGAAGCTTCCAACAATGCGCTTCATCATGGCCCTCTTTGGAACAATTCTTGCAGACGGGTTTCTCCCCTTCTTTCTTAACACAAACATTTTTCTTCTGCTTTCTTTTAAATTTCTTTCCTTTTTCACCACTCTAGAATGGCTTCTTCTTACCTTATTCTTGTACATTTTTCCCTCTTGCTTCGAGGTTTGTAGCTTGAACACAAACCTCATCAAGATTCGTGGGATTAAACATAAGAATGGTGTGTCGAAGATAGCTATTCAAGCCTCCTATATATTTCAGCAAAGAATCTTGTGAATGTAGGTCTACTCCTAGCATAAGAGCTCTTCTCCTAAACTCTTGAGTATACTCTTGCACATTTTTACCTTTTAAATGTCTGAAACTTTTCCAATTCATTATAGCTTTTTGCATATGAGCTAAAGGGTAGAATTGTCCTTTTATAGTAGCGATGAAATCAAACCAAGTAATAGAGATCTTACCATGTTTTTTAATCTCCTATTGGGTCTTTGATTCCCACCAAATGAGTGTTGCACCGTCCATTCTCAATGAAGCCAACTAAATTTTGATATCATCCTCTTGAAGGTTTTGAATTCTACAATACACCTCCAACTGAAGAATGCAATTATCAGGCTTCTCTGCATTCACTTCACCATTGTACATAGGCAACTAGAATTTAACATCAAGCTTTAGAAAAGGTGATTTTATAGCTCCTTTTGAAGTATGATGATCAGTATGAGTAAGGGTTATATTAATGGAAGAGTGTGAAGATGCTTGTGAAGAAGAAGATGAATAAGATGGTGGAGAGGGTGGAGGCTTGTCTCCATTCCCATTAGCTCATTTTCCATTACCTCCTCCTGAATATCCTTCTCCTTTGGGAGGTTTGGAACTTTCTCCTTGCAATCTGTTATTCCTCTCTTCATAGAGGACCTTCACCATCTCTGTCATATCAAAGAAAGCCTTTCTGAAGGTCTTTTCATCTTCTGTCATGATAGGTTCTCCTTCATGAGACATGGTCTTTGAAGACTCAACTGCAACTTCTGCAACTTGAGGATGTATTGGTGTAGAATACTTTGGCAACCTTTCTCTTCTTCCCCTTGACCCAAATTTAGAGCTTCCAACTAGCTTTCCTTCACCTCTTTTGATATTTAACCTTGTAA
>Ga0115851_102305_pt1 | contig 10035 bp, 9 predicted proteins | sample InSIn2gowninarea_FD_83865 | JGI IMG/M metagenome (GOLD analysis project Ga0115851, IMG submission 83865)
CGAATGGACAAAAGTAGTCCAAGAGACCGTGGGATCTGAAACCCAAGAGTCACAACATTGTATTATAAATGTACATCTCTTGTTAATAAAAATGTACTGAATGATCTATCTTTCATATTGTCTTTGATGTCCATGTGTGTTTAACAGTTGGCCCAAAAGAGAAATTAGGCACCCTCGAATGGCTATAAATACAAGTCAAGTGACCCTCATTTGGACATCATCATGATCATTCTTCTTTCTTTGGTTTGGCTTGCACAAGTCTAAGGTGGTTCGAGGAGATTGGTTGTACAGATTAGAAATTGCAAGGTCTAAAGCTTGCGTGTGAGATTTATGGTTTTGGTTTCTAGTCGCAGGGATGACAGAATGATTTTTTGGTTGTAACTGAACGCACGCAGGCTCATGAATGTGGTTGGAGGGTTTTAGCCACATGAATGTACACTCTTTGCGTGTTGTTGAAAGTAGGGTTCAATTTTCCAGTTAACCATAGAATTTGGTAGTTGACCGCAGACATTGACAATTGATCACAAGATTTTGAATCAGGGTTTTGATTATTATCATTGTTGTGTCCATCTCTTGGATGCTGCTTAGAGTATTTTGTTGAATAATTATGTGGTTGAATATATGGATCATTGTACTCTCTCTCTCTCTCTTTGTTGAGCATTTTATGATAATATAATAAGAAGAAGAATTTAAAAGGGTTTTCCCCATAGTGGTTTTTTCTATGGTCTCTGACCAATCCTCGTGTCCCTTTGTGTGAACTATTTTCTTCTATTGTTCCTTTAAGTTCTGTTGCATTGATGATGATACTATTATTTCTATATAATTTCATATGTGTTGAATAATGTTATCATGTTGTGGGGTGAATTTAATATGTAAATGAAGAAATGCAAATCTAAAGCAAAGAAAAGTATAGCACTAAGAAAAATTAAGATGGTATTAGAGTTAGGCTAAAGAAATTTCATTAAGATCACCTCATGAAGACATCTTTGATGGAAGCAATAGAATATGGAGGAGGCCTAAAAGAATACTAGGGTTTGAAGGAAATCCTAGGGAATCTAGTTATTAGGGTTTGATGGATATTATGAGGTTAGGGTTTGGATGAAACCCTAGATTATGACAAATATTTAAGATATGCAATCTAGAAACACTAGCATGATAAATGTGAAGATGTTCTAGAACTTGTGACAAGTTTGACGTAGCATAGATGGGATAGTCTCAATTAGGCTTAGTTGTTGATGAAGTTGGTTAAAATATAGTGAAGGCAACAATGTTATATGGACAATCATGATTCTTGAAGGTTGGTTCGAGATGGAGATTATCACCTCTCATTAAAGATAAGTACTTTTTTAGTTTATGTTACTTCTTTATGTCTTTACTTTTGTTTAGTTTTATTGATTTGATCATTGATTATATTTCCTGCATGTATATTTGAGTATTTGGATACTTCTAACCTCCTTATGAGATGTGATAAGTGGATCCTTCTTGAGGATCATTTGAGGTGCAGGAAAATATAGCTAGTGCAAGAAGAGAAGAGCTATAGTTGGCCACGACAAGTAAGGGATACAAAGTGCAAAGGTATTTGAATGTTATAAGGTATGTATGGTATATTTTTTCAGTTGCAATATTGGATGGCAAGGTAAGCCCTAAGGCATGATGGGCTTGGGAAGTGCAGACTGAGTTTCTGCATCTGCATATACAACTGCTGCTTTATTTGAATAAACTGTAACATTATTAACATGCTGCTGATGGGTGGTTGTCTCAATGTTCTGAACAAAAACAGGTTCAGAATGGTGTCTATTTTGATGTAGCTCTTCTTGCTGTAGCTGTGATTCAAGCTGCAAAAAATCGATCTTTTCCTGTGCATTTTGTAGACATGTCTGAATGTCTAAGAGAGATCCCTTGCTGATTTGTAATGTGTCATCAACAGTAGATAATATCAGAGTTTTAAGGAATTGTAATACTTCACTGGTTCTGGCCATTTTTTCTTCAATGTCTGTTTTACACCTTAAAAAACTGATCACAACTACTACTCAATGCAGAAAAGTAATATCTACTCACAATACACAGCAATATCCTTTATAAATGTCAGCGAATGATCAGTGTGCAATATAAAGGATTACAATCAGCTCACCAAAATCTTTATGCAGCAGTGAAATCAAGGAATCAATGCACTATAATGAGTTTTAACTACAATGCCACAATTGGGGCAGCAGCAACTGCAAACTTGTTTGGATCCTTCAAATACTCCTTCACTCTTCAACGTATATCAACACTTTAGTATCAGCTAATGAGAAGAATATACAGCCACACAAATAGTCTCTAAATGGCATCTAAATTGTGACAAACTCATTCTGGTATGGTAGAAATTGACCCAGAATACCAACAGCCAGCAACAATATATTAAGTAACTAGATAACTGTGTTTTGAGCTCCTCCAATTTTTTTTTTGAATGGTATCAATACTTGAATGTATAATTTTTTATTTTTATTTTTGTTTTTTTTGCGGGTAGCATTCACACCATATGCATACACGAGTTTAATCAACACACAATTCTCATGAATCTTAGACCAAGGTATGAGCAACATTCAACAATGGACTTTGTAATGCACTAATTCACTACAACACCATTCCGACCTCTTCATCAATGCCCACACACCATTCACACTATTCAACATTGAGACTTAGCTGTTAAAAATGTCATTGAATACCGCAATACAAGTCTTTTATGTCTGCTAATCCTGGAGTGCACTAGGCCTTCAACGTGCAGGAAGATCTTGACACATTCTCTCACTTGTCAGAGAAGATTATCTCATACCTTTTCCTCCTCCTCGTTTGAAAATGAGAGAAAGGGTGTCGATATGATTCTACTCCAGTCAATAGAGTAAGATACAAAGAAATTTTTTTTTTTTTTTCTGAATAAAACCCGTTGGCTATGCAAATCCTTGAGAACGATACACCATGCCTATGTCGAGAATCAAGGCAGTGTCCACACTACATTAAATAGTCAAGTTCGCTCACGTTCTATGAATCCAAGTGTTTCATAGCTTGAGTGCTTTGCCTACTAACTTTTCAACTTCAATGTCATGACAATAGATGAAGATGGAAGAATAAACATATACTTGTGCTCTTATTTCCCATGAGCACCCACGGACAACTGTTTGTATTCCTTCTTACATGCCACCTAGAAGATATATACAAGGATCATGACATACAATGAATCACATGATGTAATGGATTTATACATTTAAAACAACTTGCAAGAGCTCATAAATTCAGGGCAAGTAATCCACTACTTAGGCAGAGGAATCCTGGGCACAGTGATAATCAGAATCCATATACCACAGCCTTATGCACTTTATTTTCTTCTAACATTTGCATCAACATTTCTTATATCAGCATTTCTTATATCACTGTAAAAAAACTCTCAAGGGATCACTTCAAAATATATATCAATATATCAAATATATATCTGTAATGCTGGAAACACCGCAATGCTTTGAATCATATAAACTGCGTATATAACAAACTGCTCAACGATACATAGAAACCGCCATAAAAAATTAACTGCATAATACTAAAGCCCTTGCAGTCTTTATAATATCCAGTATTATGGCAAATGTTGCGTTCTGCGAAAAGGTCTTTGATTGTCAGCGTCGAACCACTCAGGTCGTATCCAATGCTTTTGATGACTTGGAGCGCTAACTCCACACTTTGCCGGTGGAAATTTTCATCACACTGATCGCTGATTAATCTTAGAAGATGGATTATGTTGATGAGCTTGCGCCCAAGGCTTGGGGTTCCAGTTTCAACTCGAGGGAGCAGAGGTCAAGATCGAAGTTTCTGTCAAATGAACGGCGGCCAATTCCAGCGACTCAACTTGGACTGGACTGTGATAGCCAAGCGTAGAGATTGTGAAAGGGTTGCTATCTGGACATCAGCAACAAGGTCAAATTCGCTTGGAAAATCCAGCGTGATATGGCCGAACGTGGGCACAGCCTAGAAAGTATTAAAGCAAGTATCGAAGCCCGCAAACCAGATTTTGATGCCTATATCGATCCACAGAAACAATACGTAGACGTTGTGATTCAGGTTTTACCTACAGAGCTGATAACGAAGGGAAGGTACTGCGTGTTCGCATGGTAATGAAGGAAGGGTTGAACTAACAATCGGTGAAAATGGTGAACATTTGATTGTTCCTAAGATTACTCCAACAACCGAAGATAGGTCCAGAGGTGTACACAATTTGTCTTTCGTATTGATTATTCTGAGTGGAAGAGGTTGCAGCAGGAAACAAGGGATCCCTGGCCTATCTTACCACCATGCGTTTCAAGCAGGTAACCATAGTCACAATGGCTGGGATAATGCTGCGATATAATGGCAGTCGAGCAGACCTGAGACAAGCGTTAGGGCGCAGTTATGGACAGAGGCAGCGCTCAGGAGACTGCAAACGTTCAGGCATATGCGCAGAGGGACTAACGTTCAGGCAGGTCGGACCAGCGCTTTTATGAAACATTTATGGATTTTATGTCAGGGCAGCCAAAGAGCAATCAACTTATTCGGATGAACAACACAAACATTCCTCTGTCAAGTGAATGTCAAGCGCAAACGTTCCCATGTCAGGTGAATGTCAGGCGCAGGTCTTATAAATGGAATATGGCAGACAGAGGGCACAGGTAATGCAGAAGAGAGTCTTAAAATAGCCAAAGTCAGGTGCAGCGTATACAGTGCACCAGAGGTCAGGTAGGAGAGGCAGCAGATTTCTGGCAAAAAATGAATTAATGGAGATTTATAGGTAATGGGCAGAACTGGAAGGTCTGCACAAATGACATATACATAGAGACCACAAAACAAGTGGCTCAAATTGGGGCAGGACCAGCAATCGCCTGCTCTGATACCATGTTAAACACACATGGACAACAAAGACAATATGAAAGATAGATCATTCATTACATTTTTATTAACAAGAGATGTACATTTATAATACAATGTTGTGACTCTTGGGTTTCAGATCCCAAGGTCTCTTGGACTGCTTTTGTCCATTCGACTTCCACACTAACCCACTTAGGATTAGGTGTCCGACACCAACCTATCCTTTTGTGCATACGTAGGCTTCAATTAAAAAATACACATTCCCTTGTCCAAATCAAGTGCTTCAAAGTCAAAATTGGTCCTCTCGAAAAGAGGAATCTAGTCCCATGATTGAAATTTGTCAGTGAGTTTCAAAATTAACATTACATTACTAGTATAGGCATAAAAAATGGGATATTACATTACCCTCCCCTTAGTTTTTTCACCATCCTCAGTGGACATCATCACTGTAGATAGTAGTGACAATTTTTACTGAGAAATTTCAAATAATCATCGATATGTTTCCCACATAGCATCCTCTAACACTAGGATTTACTTCTTTAGGGATGTAATGGGCCATTGGACCTTTACTTACCCTATGGCTCTATTTCTAAGCATAATGACATTTTGTCTAATTTATACATCATATGCACGTGGAAGTCTCCTTCTAGTTCCACTTAGATCAAAGCCTAATCAATGACATGGTTAGTCATATATATGTTTTTCGACAATAACACATAAAACACATTATGAACTTTTATGATAGTAGGCAACTTATGTGATTGGCCCTATTCCCTCTAAGATCTCAATGGACTACATTATCTAGTTGTTAGCTTAGTACAACTCACCAACTTTAAGGAAATTTTATTTTGTTTCACTTTTGTAAACACATGATCTCCTATTTTTAATTCCCTTGTTACTCTACCTTTATCTACGTAACTCTTTTGCTTGTCCTATGTTTCCTTTAGATTACACTCGATCTCTTGATCAATTAATTTTCCATTTCTCTAAGAAACTCTAGCCCAACTGTCACTCTATCTATTGGTTTGTCCCAACTGACTAGAGTATTACACTTTTTGCCATACAATGCCTTAAATGGGTCCATTTGTAGTGAAGTTTAATATCCATTATTGTCGGAAAATTCCACTAAATTCAACTAATATTCCCACTTGGATAACTTATCCATGACATATTTTCTCAACATGTCTTTAATCACTTGATTGACTCTCTCTATTTTCCCATCTATTTGTGGATTATATTCTATATTAAAGTTTGTATTTGTACCAAAAACAAAGAATAATCCTTTTCAAAAGTTTGAGGCAAACTTTGGACCTCTACTTTAAATAATTTTAAGATGTATCCCATGCAACGTAACAATCTCTCTCAAGTAAATATCTACAATGTCAGTTGCCTTACGAGCCAACTTAATTAGAATAAAGTGGAAAGTTTTGCTTAATTTGTCCACCACTACCATCATTCAATCATGTTTCCTTCTTTTCATGGGAAACATAATGATAAAATCAATAGTTATCAATTCCCATTACCACTTCAAAATTAGTAGTAGTTGTGGTAAACCTATTGGATGTTTGTGCCTATCCTTTATTCTTTTACATTTCATACTCTTGACTTTATACTTAACTACATCCTTTTTTATTCTTGGCCAAAATTATTGACTTCTTACTAATACAATTGTCTCCTAGTAATTAAAATTTCTAACCAATGGAACATCATACATTTCTTTAAATACAAGTGTCCTTAATTCATAATAATCTAAGACATAAACTCTATGTTTATGCATAATAATTCCATTCTTTTCCAACTTATAACACTCATACTACTTTATATTCTGTTGCTGAAAGCCTTCTTTTATCTATAAATAATGCTCATTAAAATTAACAACCTCAAAATTCAATTCCCGAGACAAGATTTACACATACTAATCATTGTAACATGCGTTGCACATACTCTTCCACTGAGTGCATCAACAACCTAGTTCTCATTAGCTATAATATGTTTAATGTCAAAATCATATTCAACCAATAAAATTAACACCAAAATTACTTATACCTACTTATTTAAAAATTAAAATATAATAAAATAGATTTATATATTATAATTAACTAGATATAAGCATTAATAACAATTAATAATATCATAAACGTAAATTGAACATTTCAATGTTAATTATTTATGATTTTAACAATAATATTTTTATATTTCAAAATTAATATATATATTTCTAAATATTGGAATCTTCCATTCTTTTACTTAAATTAATAAGTATTTAAAATTTAAATATTTCAAAATTAATATATATATTTTTAAATATTGGAATCTTCCATTCTTTTAAATAAATTATTAAGTATTTAAAATTTAAATATTTTGATATAGTACAACTTAATTGAAATACATTAAGAAAACTAGAATGTTAGTTATTTGAATGATTTAATAATGTCTTTCTAATTAAGCTTATAAATAGAAAGCAAAATAAGAAACCATAGAAACTCTAAAATTTTAATAAATGAATTTTTATTGAGAAGAGTACATAATTATAATTTAGAGCAGAATACATTTATTCTAGAAATGTACTACTCCATAGTATTTTCTTACCGTGGTTTTTTTTGAGCTTGTAATTTGTTAGTGAAAACCCACAACAAATGTTACATTGGAACAACAATATTTCTCATCTTAGGTAAAAAAACTTTGATGCTTATGTTTTAATTGAATATAAGTTCTAAAATTTTAGGGTGTATAGTTCGAGTTTATAGTGAACTATATTAATTTTCAAAATTCCATAGTATTTTCATTTTTTTAATAGTGGTTTTCTTTTTTTGTTGTAATTTACTAATGAAAAGCATAAACAAATGTTACATAGGAATAATTTTATATAGAAAACTTTAATATTTATATTTTAAAATGAATTATTTATATTTATTTATATATATATATATATTTTGTTAATTTTATGTAGTTTATAGATTTTGAGATTGGTGACTATTATGTCTACAAAATATTTGTATTATGTTGAAAGAATTGAACCTATGATTTCTTAATAGAAAATATATTTTATCCACAAAATATTTGTACTATGTCGAAAGAATTGAATCCATGACATTTCAATAGAAAATATATATTAAATATGGGGACTCAACTAATTGAGCTAACCCTCAAGTTAAATTAACGTTTTATCTTCCTCAAATAATACAACATTTTTGGATGTATAATCTTCATTTCATATAAATATTTCTCTATTAACAAATTACTATCTCATATAACTTAAAATAAATATAGAGAAATCATAAACCTCATACCTTATTAACATAATAAATAATTAATTCTCTCTCTCTCTCTCTCTCTCTCTCTCTATATATATATATATATGGTTCCCAGACCCCAAAGATCAATGATCGCTATGTCCATTAAATATTTGTACCAACCACGATCCTCACCACGAAAGAGAATTGAACATGTGACCTCCCAATAGCAAAGGTACTTGAACACTGAATATTTGTAGCAACCACGACCCTCGCCTTGAGAGAGAATTGAACCTGTGACCTCTCAATAGCAAAGGTACTTGAACAATTAAGCTAACCCTTAAGGTTATAAATCTCATTTTATATTATAAATTCATATCTATATATATATATATATATATCTTTTCATGAAAAACATTATTTTACATTAAATAAAAACACATATACTATAATATATAATAAAATCTAATATATCATAATCTTTAACTATTTTATAAACCAGTGTAGATCCATCTTAACTCTGGATCTATCAAGTGCCGAGAGGGATAAATCTCTCTAGGTGTAAACCTTTCCTCAAGTTTTTCACTCAAAAAATAGGTTTGCACCTTGAGAGACTTGATCCCTCTTCACACTTGATAGATCCGGAGTTAAGATGGATCTAGGTTGGTTTCAGTTGTGTGTGGCCAAGGAAAATCTATCGAAGATATGATTATTTTTATAAATAATATGTAAATACATCTACTATTAATATAATTATTTTAAATATGTTAAATATGTCTGAGATTAATCTGGTCATTTTAATTTTAAATTTTCTTAGTTACCTCAGTTTGTTGAGATGATAAATATTGTTAATAACTTTAATGATGAAAAATGATGAAATAAATTATTTGAATGCAAAGTGACAATGTAATAGTTGTGAATGATAGAAAATGTGAATAATAAGAATGTAGTCAATTACAAATAGTCTTCATTGTGATCAATCTCAAACTATTTTCTTCTACTATTCTTATTGTCACCCTTGTTAGTTTTGTCATCTTTTCATATTGATTATATGAAAAAGATAGTTGAAATCGTAAACCAATTAAATCTTTAGCTCGAGCTGTTGTAGTAAACATCATACCTTGTCTCTCTTGCTCTCCAATATTAATAAGTTGAATTACTATAACACAAAAACCAATGTACAATTCCAATATTTTTTGTGTTTACACTAAAATCAATACACATTGTTAATCCAATCACTTTAAAATTAATGTACCATCATACATCCAATTACATGAAATCATAGATCAACATATACACTAAAATCAATGCATCTAATGAAAGCATCAAATAAGATTAGAAAACAACTTCTACACTGAAATCAATGCATCTAATGCAACAAAATCAAATAGGATTAGAAATCAACATCTACACTCAAATCAATGCAGCTAGTGCAAGTAAACAAATAGGATTAAAAACCAACATCTACACTAAAATTAATGCATTTAGTGCAAGAAATCAAATAGGATTAGAAATCACCATCTACATTGAAATAAATGCATTTAGTGCAATCAATAAAATAAGATTAGAAATCATTTACATTAAAATCAATGCACTTAGTGCAAGCAATCAAATATAATTAGAAATCAACGTCTACATTGAAATCAATGCATCTAGTGCAAGCAATCAAATGAGATTAGAAATTACCATCTACACTAAAATCTATGCATTTAGTGCAAACAATTTACATTAAAATCAATGCACCTAGTGCAAGCAATCAAATGGGATTAGAAATTCCATCTACACTAAAATCTATGCATTTAGAGGCTAAACAAAATTAGACCATATAGAGCATGCAAGAACAAGACTCCTTGCAATGAGATCGCAACTCAGAGGCTAGCTGAGAGCCGAAGACTACCTGTGGAATGGGACGTAACCATGGTTAACCCCGGCC
>Ga0115851_102307_pt1 | contig 10032 bp, 9 predicted proteins | sample InSIn2gowninarea_FD_83865 | JGI IMG/M metagenome (GOLD analysis project Ga0115851, IMG submission 83865)
GGATCCAAACGATTTGGTTTCCGTTGTGGTCGGATTTAGGCTCCCTTGTTTTTATTTTTAATCTTAAATGAAATAAAAGAAAGGCCTTAGTTTAAAAAAAAAAAAAAAAAAAAAATACACAAAAGCTTATAGCCTTTGCCATCAGTGCCTTTGTTTTATAAAAAACAAAAAGTAATACAGTTTAAATTTTATATATAACTATTTTTTTGGTATTCACCCCTATTTTTCAAATTAAATGTATTAAAATGGAAGCTTTTATGATTGAATTCATTTATGTATTCCAAATTTAAAAAATATATATATGATTGAATTCATTATGTATTCCAAATTTAAAAAATTATTAAAATGACATATTAAATGTGATCGAACCACTCAAATCTTTCCTAATGAATTCATTTATGAACTAAAAATATATATTATTATACAACTGCATGTACAAGCATTCTGCGTGTAAGGATCCATTTCGCCTCAAACAACAGATGAGCACTGCAACAGTTTCTGCTCTGCCGTTCCAGAAACTGCGAAAGAAATTCCATACAGCACAAGTGTGTACAATCATTCACAGCAACACAGGGCCCCCAAATACAATCTATGATTCACCGATAGATAAACCGATATCTGAACAAATCTCATATCCATATTTCATTATATGCAATATATTACTTTCTACTGTACAAATCCTACTGAAGTAAGGACTCATTTCGCCTAAACACCACTTCATGTTATACCAAACCATTCCCCAAAAATCTGTAATATGATACATAACAGCTAGATGACTGCCCGAAGCTGAGAAGGAAATTCCTCAATGTGAGACCCCAGCAACTCTGGACCCCAAATACAATCTGAGACTAACAGATAGTCAGATCCATACTTATAAAGTATATGCACTATAATCATATCTTCTCGAACCTTCTCTGAAGAATGGATGTCTCAAAGCCTCTGAAGCTTTCAGGTGTTCTGAGGGTTCAAAATTGAGAAGCCCCTGCAACAAATCTATAAATAGACCTGCAGAGTGGTCTGCATGTTGCATTATCGAATCCTGCAAATAGGAGCAACATGCTAGGATTCAAATCAGTGAAGCAAACCACAAATCATGTGAAGATTTCATTTCAAGATGTTCCATGCGCATCCTAAATCATATAATAGGCATACCCTAAGTTTTGGCAACTTCCTCACTGCTCTGATGCTCTCTCTAGAGGATGCTCCTTCAGGCCAATTCAATCATGTTCCATGTCTAAAATATTTCACATATCTTCTACTGTTGACAGGGTAACATTAAACATTATAGTTTACCATAGGTATATTGAATTTTATAGCATGTTAATAATCTGATCCAGGTAATATTTCGTTGAGAAGCATAAAAATACTCACTCTGATTTCTTCATCATATGATGTGGCAAAGGCACTAATACCCTTTCGATCATAGCAAGATGTTCCAAGTTTTCATGAGTTTGAAACAAAGTCTCACCCTGAAAATTTGAAGGCAGGTACTGTAAATATCATTCCTGCAGGGATCTACATAACCATTCAAACCCAAGAGAAACTAGTCTAAAAAGTTTACTGAGCAGCCCTCCACAAGTATGCACCCTACACTCCAAATATCACAAGGGTAGTTCCATTCAAGTCCTGTTAAAAAACATTAACTGTAAATAAAAAGGGCTTGTATTCGCAACGTGATGCAATTGACATTAGTCTTATTAAATTTAAGACTTTTGTGATCGAAATCTTCTGGATTAATCACATTAGTCCTATCAAAATCTGATAGATAAACCATAGAACATCTTTCTAAGCTCACCCAAAATAACTTCAGGAACTCGATAATGCCTTGTAGAGACCACTGAGGTGTCTTCTTGATCCTTAAATGTGGTGCTTCCAAAATCAATTAACTTTATTGCACTTGACTTCGGCAACCTTGTAAAGTCATCTGGAAATCCCTTCACACCCTTTTGAACAACAATGATGCTATCAGAGTTGAGGCCTTGACATATGAGCTTTTGCCAAGCTGATTAATTGTTATTGCGTAGGAAATCTTATAAGCTTGGGCCAAGCTTCTCAAAGACCTGTTTTTAAATCCATCCACAATCTTAAACACACTAACAACCATAACACAGACTACTCTAAGGTGTTTGTAAAGCAAAAAAAGAATTTAGATATAAACTGCTACAGAATACTGACTATGCAAGCGTGATTCCGGTAGTCAAACCACTCGCGCATCTGCACATAACTCTATTGGGAAAGGCATACATCTCAGGAACCCACTTCCAAGTTCTGAAAAGGTCTAAATCAAGGAATCATACCAGCATATTACCCAACATGCCCATGTATTATATCGTGCATGTATAACTAACAAAGCGAAGACAAGGATCAGAGAAAAAAAAAATAAGAAGAAAATAGTCATACCGTGTACCATTTCTGTCATATTTGCCAACTTTACGAAGTACATCGACTTCTATCATTGCAACCTCTCGATACTTTTGTAATCCACGGATGATTTTAATGGCCACGAGATCCTTTGATTTTCGATCTCAACATTCTAATACTTCACCAAAAGATTTGTAAACATTGGCAATGTTACCATCAAAATAAAATTCATTCATCCATCTCACCGTTCTAGAATCCAAAAACAAACAAATAAACAAAACAAAAAATTAACATTGGAGAATAAACAAATCTTCTGAATATCCAAAAATAAAAATAAAAAAAATTGCAACATGTTGCCCCTTATTAAGAATCTTGATAATCCAGCCATTTACCCAAAAAGCATCTACATGTTAACCCTAAAGACTCTTAATGTTTCATCAATCTACCACTTATCAAGAAGAGGGATTTGATGTCACACCTTATAAGTGTGACAAACCCAACCTAAACTTAACAGGCATGACCCATAAGGGGATAACAAGTCACACCTCTGGAGACTTCGGCCCGACTTAAGTGGCACGACAACCCCAACCCGACTCAAGAGGAATGACAACCCAAGTCCAACTTAACATGCATGACCATGAGCTCCTGAATGTCCAAAAATCTAAAAATGCAACAACTTATTGCCCCTTGAGACTCTTGATGTCCCAGCGATCCATCAAAAAGTATATCTACATGTAAACCCTTGACCCTTGAGACTCTTAACATCCAAGAAATCTACCACTTATCCAGAAGTGGGATTTGAATGTGACAAACCCAGACCGTCTTAACAGGCATGACCATATGATGAGAACAAAACACATCTTTGGGGACTTCAGCCCAACTTAACGGGCATGACAACCCGAGCCCAACTTAACAAGCATGACCCATGAGGTGAAAACAAACCATATCTTTTAAGACTTGAACTCCTGGTGAGGTAATAACAACACCCACTTTCACTGGCCTAGGAAACCCATGTGACATGTTCAATGATAAGGAAAAAATAACAAGAAATCTAAACTCTTAAATACTTACCATCACCCATCTTACTGAGTATTTTGTCTGCAAAAGAACAATAATACACTTTAGCCAGATTAGTAGAGTAGATCAGGTGAAAAGGCTATTTATAAATCATGTTTTAAATTCAACAGTGGAACCCTCCTTTAGATCTAACACTCCCAAAAGGCAAAACCCATCACAAACCCGAGCTAAAATGTGTGTTCTTACATCGAGGTGTCAAATTCTCTCCAACTTCGAACATGTAGTGGTCATCCTTGTCGTCGTTGCACCATGGTGGTGACCCAGTCTAGGGGCCCTCTTCTTTGTGCTTCATATTGGAAGAGGCAGACCGACTATTATCTAAACCAGAGGTGGAGGGTTCTATCCCAACTAACAAAGGGACGTTCTCCCCTTCATTTCTACTTACAATACCAAAATCCTTCCCAGAAAATACTAGTGTTCGCTGGACCTACACACACAAAATCGTTTCTTCATTTTCCAGGAGGATGCAAAACCCTTTAACCTTGTTTCATAAAAGCCTCAATACCAGGGTAATGAAAACACTGTGCTTTGATTGCTAACAAGTAGATCTACAATAAAACCAGTTACAGACCAAGATATTCGCAAATAGAAAACCAACCTGAAGCTGTGAAGGAAGGACGTCACAGGACGACATTAACTTTCAACGCTTCCTGGGATTTTCATTGAGCATATGAGGAGGGCGATGATATTTTGCAACACAAGCCATGGTTGCCGCACACGATCCCTCTCATCTCCTCCAAGTGGACCTGTGTAGAAACTGCATTGTGTTGCTACGTGGATTTTATCTGCCTCTTGCCTGACAGCCTGCAAGTTTTGTGCCAATTTCTCATTCTTAGCCATCATATATTGAATGTTTCATCTTGTAGCACCTGCAAAGGCCAAGTTGGCTTCGACAATGGCATTTGATTCTTCTTAGTGTCTGCCACTATTACCATTTCTTTAACGAATGTTGGTGATGCGTGATCATCCAGAAAATGTTGTCTCCATGCTTGTACAATCTTCTTTTGGAACTCATCAAATTACATGTTGTACACATCCATTACTAGATCATCATCAAGAGGAACAACAACCCCTTCCTCACTCGGGGTTGGCTCTGCTGCTAGAGGTGGTGGAGACTGAATGGCGACCTGTGGCGCGCTCGACATCAAATCAACATCTTCATTCTATGGCTCTTGATCCATCTCCATGTTTGTAACTTCAATCAAGTGCTCAATTTGTTGAGCAAGCTCCCGATCTTGCATTTGTTCACCTTCCTCCTCAGTTACTGGCAGGTTTTGTTCCTGCTCTCCATCCTGTATTAGCCTTGTTACTTCTTCCATTGTGCCTTTCCTTTCTTCTTCTTCCTGTTTCTGTTTTTCTTCTTATTCTCTCCTCCTCAACTCTTGTTCTTCCCTCAATTCATGTTCTGCTTCCTATAACCTCCGCTTTTCTCTCTTCCTCCACTCTGCTCTTTGCATCCTCTCCTTCCTCTTCGCTTCTGCTACTAAAGCTGCTTTCATAACAATAGGATCCACTTTCATTTTGCAGCTTTGTTCTCCCTTTGGACTGTCGGAAATTTTTCTCTTTCCCTTGTCCTACATGAGATTGCTACCTTTTGTTGTTTTTTCTTCTGGAGTTGCTTCCCTCTATGGAGTAGCCTGTGAATTCCTTGCTAAACCAATCAGCTCACTGAGTTTGGAGGCATTGTAGCAATTCCTCCAAGGGTCCTCCTCTGGCCAATGAAATGCCCCATTGATCCACTGAAAGTGAATTCTCGCACAGTGGGCTTTGCAAATACCACAGGGAACATACAGATTAAAGTCTCAAGTACCGAATGCAAATCTCACTATCTCCTTTCCCTCGGTATCTGTGACTTTCAAGTTCTTTATCTTGTATAGGTCCAATTTGCAGAGGAAGAGTGGGCCATGGTGCTTTCTTCTTCATGTGGAAAGTTGTTGACAACCCTATGGCAAGATGATATGACACTTCTTGCATGGAAAGCTTGTCGGTGGCATACCTTGGTAAAACATGCATAGGCTTCTCTCTATCAAACACTCTAAGGAAGGTGCCACCTGGTGAGGCATACCAATCTGTGATCTTTGTTATTACCTCCATTGCTTCTCATCACATGCAAGGTGGATATTCTTCAAAGATGAGCTTGTGAGGCAGGATGATGAAATGGTTAGTTAGTTGTTCCATTACTCCTCGATGATTGCAATCCGAAAGCAGCTTGCAATAGATATGCACGACAATTTTTCGTGCTGTCCATGTCCATTTCATGCCAGGGAAGTGATGTTGTGCATAGATTGCATCCAGTAAATATGAAAACATGTAAAACCTTGCTTTCTCACCATTGGGAGGACTCCAGGCCTGTGCTACATGGGCTCTCAACTATCGAGCCAACATATCTGACCAGTTGAACAACTTCCCCTCATTCACAACCTCGTTCAATAAGACTGCCCACCCTTTAGGAAAGGTCTCCATTATTTGTTGACCATCAATCCTGCAAGCTAAGATAACCAAGAGTTGGTAGGCCTTCCTGAGAGACTTTGTCTTGTATGAATGGGTGGGTGTCTATCGAAACTTTGATGGCTCTTTCACCCAACCTTTGACAATATCTCTTGTATTCACATAGTTGTTGGTGGCATAGAAAAATGATCCACTAGCTTTACTGGCTCGGGAAAGTGATAAATGTGTTGATAATATTTTTCCCGAAAGGTAGCAAGCTTATGTCTGTTGGCACAGCTCAATGTCATTGTTTCTCATTAATGTGTGAAATAATCCAGCTAATGACATCTGCACGTGGGCAGGCTGGAAATTTGCATGCAACCTTGTGTAGTCTTGACTGCTAGATACTGAGATAAACATGTCAGTCCTCTAGATCTACCTCAAGGCTCTTTGTTGAAAGAGCTTCATTAACTTGTTGCCATGTTAGTGTTGACCCCTTTTCTATAAACAGTTGAGTTTCCACATACACTAGCAAGTCTACTGGTGTTTGCTCAAGTGCTTCCTCAATATTGCTTTCAGTGGTCACTTTTGAAGCGCTCCCTTTGGTGCCATGATAACAATCATTATTAGAGAGAAGTGCTTCACAAGTGTGGTACCTATGGGTCAAAAATGATACTCATGGCAAGAAAACAATAGCTCTTGAAAATCTACCTTCAAAGCATGATCAAGCAGCTAATCGGGCAACTGATAAGAGGGATTACGCATTTTTCATCAACAAGCAAGGGAGATTGGTTGTGGGAACTACGCATTGTGCATTCCTAGCAGCCAAGGGTGCAACCTGAGGCTTGAGATTGTGCAATGCATAGTTCAACTTGGGCAGAGTTTGGGAGAGACAGAGCATTGTGCAATCTCAATGGCCAAGGTGACAGGATGAGCCCTGGAACTATACAATGCGTAGTTGGGCCAGCCTGTAATGCACACTGCGCAGCCCCAGAGGTCATGCTCTCGGCTTGAGCCTTAGGATTGCATAGTGCCCAGCTAAGCAAGGGAAAATCTGGCCGAGGAAAGTGCAGATATGCTCGATGGAAGTGTGAAAAACAAGCAGAAGTGAATTATGATGTGAGTTTGGGTGCATATATAACTAAGTGTGAATGAATCAATGTAGATCGAGTGTAGAAACTGAACAAACAGAAGGAAAATCAAGTATGTGACAAGAGTCGTTGCAATGGTGACCATCAGTGCAAAAACAAGAAAATCGATGTGACACTTATGAAACGAAAACAACAGCTTAGAACAACACTTATACAGGCTAAAATAAGTTGAAACACCAACAACTATGAAGAGAAATAAGTAAAACAACACTCACACAAGCAAAACGACAAAAAGAAACAGAAAAAGCAACAAAAGACGATAAAAGCGAAACTCACCCAGAAAAGCAACGACAACCACACCGAAGGTTCCTTGATCTCCTCAAGAATGCTAGAGCTCCAAGATCGAATGTGCAAATGAGCTCTAGAGGTGTCAATTAAATAGATTTGAGCGAATTAGGGTTTATAATGTGCATGCCTAAAGTCAAGGAAAAGTGGCACTTGGCAAAAGTTTCTAGAGATAGTGAGTGTGCCTCCTTCGGGATATTAACAATGGATCCATATTTTTTAAGGATGCTTTTTTCTTTTTAGATTTTTTCTTTTTTGGCTTTTTGGGGAAACTTTCCATGCACACTACTGGGAAAGATTGCAGAATTCTAGGGAACTGGGCAACTTTATGGCTTAGTGCACTGCTCAGTTTCTAAGCTCAATGAGGGATTGCACAGTTTCTGGGCTTAGTGTTGGGTTTCCTTCCATGACTCCATAGTCTCTGAGCTCAAGGCAGACTGTCAGTTTGAACAACGCAATTCCAATCATCAAGGTTGCTTGCCCTCAAGGATTGTGCAGTTTCTAGAGGCAAGCCCAGAACTATTGTGTGACCAAGACAGGAGGTTATATTGTGACTTAGAAAGATTAGCTAAGTGTGGAAACCAACAAACACAAGCACAAATAAAAAAAATATAAGTCTTAGTCAAAGCATGAATACCTGGATCAGTACAAGGTAAGCGATTATGGATAGGAAGGAAGGCTCGGAAATCAAAACATAAGCAAAATTTTGGAGGGTGTTTGTAGTCACTACAACAAAATTTAAAAGGAATTTTAATCAAATTTGATTTATAAAGAGCATACAATCACGTTAGTTGGCTTTATCTCAGGCTCCTTCTCACTCATGTTGGTTTCATCTAGGATTTTATTTCTTGGGTTATGAGTTGTATTCAATCAATCACCTTTGTTTTCCATATCAATGGTGATGCTTCTCCTTTCTTCCATGCTCAACATGGTCTTCATTGGGGATGCCCATTCTCCCCCCTCCTATTCCTTATAATGGTGGAGGGCCTCAGTCAGCTATTGGAGGAGGCAAAACAAATGGGAGATTTTTAAGGTTGTATGGTGACTAGAACTATGGAAATTTCTCACCTTTTATTTGTAGATTATATTCTAATTTTTGCAATGGCAGCCCTAGAGAGGTGGATTTTCTTAAAGGAATCCTCTCTTTATTTGGGAAAGAAACAGTTATGCTAATTAATTTTTAGAAATCATCTCTTCTTGTTTTTGACATTGGGGTTGCTGAGCTCCAACAAATTTACGATCTTCTTCTTATGGATATCAAAATGATGGGTGATGGTCTTAAATATTTGTGGTTTCATTTAAAAACCAATACCTATCCAAAGGTGGACTAGTAATGGTTGATTTCTAAGGTCGAGAAGCATATTAAAAAATGGAGTCATAGATGGCTCTCTAGGTCTAGGCATTTGGTATTAATAAAATCAATTCTTGAAGCAATTCTAATGTATCGGACATCATTGGCCTAGATCCCCAAGGATGTGTTGGAACATATCAGGCTTATATGCTTCAAATTTGTGTGGTCTGGTTCCAAGGAGGAGGCAGTCATTCCTTGGGTCTGATGGGAGAATATTTCCAAGCCAACATATCTAGGTGGATGGGATATTAAGAACATCTTCATGTTTTCATGGGCACTAACTTCAAAATGAGGTTGGTGTTTGTTGTCTACAAAAAGTTTGTGGACTTCATTTCTCATTAAAAAGTATATTACTCCACTTTTCATGGAAGACGAGGTTCATAGATCTGATAAGCCTCGGGGGAATTTTTCGATTGTCTAGAGGGTTATATTAAATACTTTTGAAATCATTTGAAGTGGTCTTGCATGGAAAGTCGGCTCGAATGTTTATGTTCCTACTGGGTATGATCTGTTTCCCAACAATAGTCATGGCCACCTTCTTCCTCCTTCATTAATCGAATTTCTCATAAATAGGGGTATATACAAGCTTTCTCATATTGGAAACCTGACTTGTACATCCATTTGGAGTCAGGGTTGGAAATTTGCCTATGATCTAAACATCATTGAGGTCTTCTAGGTCTCATGGAGCAATTATATAATGGTGTTGCATTCTGGTCATGTTCGATTATCAGACAAGGATGATGGTGTAGAATTTCCTATAGATTCACAAGCTCATGCAATGTACTAAAGCACAAGACAAGAATCTACTTCTACTTTCAACCAACGGAAGCCAGCAGATCGATGAAAACAATATGAACAAGAAGAAGACAAATCAATGGCACATAACAGAATAAATTTTCTTGGGGAAAGCCACTGCTCAGAACCTCGCCTATTTGTATTGCATTAAATAAAAAATATGAGTGAAGGTACAAATCTTGTTCTCACAAGAACAATTCCACACAAGTATGCTCAACTCTCTACCTCACAAGCCCTCTATTAGCCAACACTTAGCCAATTTCCACTGCCTGCCAAGCTCTTTTTTCCTTGCGCAATTCCTAAGATGAATAGCCTGTATTTAAAGGGAATTCATGCTTCCAAAACTGCGTAATCGAAACATAGGTCCTTCTCTAATTGCATACATGATATTTACAACTCAATAAATCATACAACTAATAGTACATTGTCCCTGCACTCTAGTCTCAACTAGGTCTTTCTTTGAACTGACATGCATGAGTTTCTCATGAGGGAATCTTTAGTTAATTGGAGTAACACTTGTGGATGCACTAGTGCACCAACTGATTGTTACTCCTCTATGTTAGGGTCCCACCCTAACCCCCTTAG
>Ga0115851_102308_pt1 | contig 10032 bp, 9 predicted proteins | sample InSIn2gowninarea_FD_83865 | JGI IMG/M metagenome (GOLD analysis project Ga0115851, IMG submission 83865)
GGCCAATAAAGGAGATCCCACGGGACTCTATCCAAGGGTAATAACCAAAAGAGATCAAGGAGACAAGAGTACACACTAAGCCCACTCTTTTTGCCAAATCCCCCCATCAATCCATGCGCAGAGGTATCCATGTTAAGTAAACTCAATATTCAATTATCAAATGACAAGACATACTTTAGATTCGGGAGGCCCACCTTCAAACATACGATCAATATAGGTGGGTGAGGAACCACATGGGAAAAGGCACAACAAGCTAGTACGAAGCATCAAGGGGTTGTTGGCTGCCGACTAAGGCTCATCATGGAGAAAAAATTATCCTAGGGATATCACCCACAAGGTGGTGGGTAACAGGACCCACAAGTGGGGCCAAGGCGCAAAAATCAATTTTTTTATTATTCCTTGACTTAGGAAAATTTAAATTTTCCTATAGTCAGGAGCTGGAGCGATCTCATCTGTCCAGAGAGACTTAGTCTCAACCCTCCGTGTAACTGGTGGGCCCAGGTCAAATTCTAGGAGGGAAAAAGGGTGCAGACATGGTCATTTTTTCATCAGATTAGTGTGTTCTCACTTCAGCAAGGACCAAAGCGACATCCAGCACTAGGGTTTTCTACTCAGTCTAATCCAGCTAAAGAAAACAAGTTGTACAGCCATCATCACCATCACAATTGTGCTTCCACCAGCGAAGCGAATAGGCTTGTGCAGAGCAGCTACGCAGAAGGTCGTACCAGACTATACGGAACTCACATCATGCAGAAGAGGGAGACCGAGTTGGCTTAACAGAGTTGAGCTTGTTTGCAAAAGTTTATTGGGCACTTTCTGAGTGAAGGGAAGTTTTATCCCTCCATATGTAATTTGCTATTGCTAAGAAAATAAAGAGAACATACAATTTGCAAGTTTTCCCCAGTCAGGTTTCCTGGGTAAAAATTTATTGTGCACAATTTTTATGGTGTGTTTCTCTTCATCAATGCCTTCTGTTTCCATTGTACGCTAGTTAGAAAAACTCAGTATATTTGTGGGTTAAAAGTTAAAGTTAAGATTTCAGTTCTATACTAAAATTCACAAATTAGATAGTTGGGTATTAAGATATCTAACATGATATCAGAGCTACTTCTCTAAGTGAAGACAAGCACTGTGTTTTCAACCTCAGAAACAGGTTAAGGCACAGAGGGAAGGGCAGCAGAGTTGAAGAGTTAAACTAGGGTTTCTAGCAGTGAAACCTAGGGTTTTAACCCACAAAGCGCAGTTTTCACTAGTTAAACTAGCACGCAAGTATTTCTGAAGAGTTCAACCAACAAAATGTCTTACCAGGTTTTGACTCCAAAGCACAGTTTGGAGGGAGCAATGAATTTATGCTCATGGAAGGAGAGGATTATAGTGGTGCTCAAGGAGCAGGGTGTGAAGGAGTTTGTGGAGAACCCACCAACCACACCAACTGACCCCGAACAATTGGCTCAACACAACAAGAATGATGCTAGAGCGAGAAGCATCATTCTTGAGGGAGTCAAAGACCATATTGTACTACATTTTTTTGGCAAGAAGATTGCCAAAGAAATGTGGATAGTTATTTTGAACCTCTACCAAGGCTCACGTGAGGCCAGAAAACTCATGCTCCATGACAAACTAAGAAACATTTGGATGGGCAAGTCCGAGTCCATAATTTCTTATCTCACTAGGTTTACCCAAGTGAAGGACAAGTTGGTCGGTATGGGAGAGAGTATCTAAAGAAGATTTGGTGAGCCTTGCATTGTTAGGGCTTCACAAATCATGGGACAACTTCCAGAACACAATGAGTGGTAGAGAGAAGCTTCTAAACTGGGAGTTGTTGTGGGGTGCTTGTGTTCAAGAGTAGATTTGGAGGCAGTCTAGATCTAGAGGTCATGTTAAGCATGAGGAAGAGGAGAACTTTGCCCTAGATGGCAAAGGGGGCAAGGGCAAAGGCAAGAGGGGTCGAGTCTAGCTCCAAACGCAAGAAAGGGAAGGATCTCAGCAAAATAAAATGCTTCCAGTGCCATTAGGTTAGACACTACGCCACCAAGTGTCCAAAGAGGAAGAAGGGCTCCAATAAGCACCAAGTGGCAACTTCGGCAAAAGTGGACGAGTTCAATTCTAAGATTGAGAAGGAGTTCTCACTCATAACTTGCATGACAAGCTTTCTAGCCAACAGCATATGGTACATTGACAGCGGAGCATCCAGCCATATGACTGGAAACAAGGAATATTTCAACCAATTGACGAAGAAGGACATCGAGTTTCACATTGAGCTAGGAGATGGTGGCAGGTACTTGACCAATGTTGATTTGGGGTAGCATCGGATGTGCTCTAGCCTAGAAACTTGGTGGAGAGGCTAAGGCACATGAGATCTCCAATACCCAGAAATAGTTTGGGCGGATTCTAAACAGTTTGAGAGATATTAAAATAATTAATATTTTTAATGGAGTCCCTAAGTCTAAACTTAGGGAAAATAAAATATTAATGTGTATTTATATAAAACTGTGTTAGAATGGTCCAAAAATCAAGGATCAAGCTAGAATTAATCTTAGCTGTTGATTAGGGACTTAATCTCGGTCGTTGAATTATCAACGAGAAAAGTATAAAAGGAGGCTTGAGGGTCACCTGGAAAACACACCAAGTTGATCAAGATTTCGATTTTCTGGGGCAGGGTTTGCTGAGGAAGTCGAAAAAGTGATCAGAGTTGCAGCTGAGGGGCAATGAATACAGAAGCAGAGAGGCAGAGATAGTACCGGGAGGATCAACGTCGAAGCCGGGAGAGAGGGACGCAGAGCCAGCCAGAGGTTCACGCAAAGCAAGCCAGGGCTCACGCATAGGCAGCGAGGCGCTGCGCAGTGCCTTAGAGATCCAGAGTGGGTTACGCAGAGGCTCTAAGGGTTGACGCAGTGCCTCCAGAGGCTGACGCAGGGCAAGCTAGGGTGACATTGGGCATACGCTGGGCCAGAAAGGGCTAGCGTAGTCCCTAGAGGCTAACGCTGGGGTTTTCATGGGGAAAATTGGAGCTGGGAGCTGTCAGAGTGTTTATCCGAGGTTTCAACTGGAATATCTGCTTCCGAGTAGAGAGGTACTACTGCCGAGATTATTCTCTGTTGGGTGAGTCGGTTTTGGCACCAAGATTGTATTTAGAAACTGCATAATAATAAAACCCTCATATAGCTGCACCGGTTTTCCCGCATTGGGTTTTTCCAGGGACATTGGTCCAAAAACAACGGTGTCACTTGTGTGCTTGTTTTGTTTCCTTCAGTTGATGATCTGTAATGTGTTGAGCATGTACTTGTATTTATTTTCAGTATTTACATGGTAAATAACTTATTAATTAATCAGATCAAGTAGGCAAAAATAAATCAGAAAAGTACATGAAGGGTTTCTAACAGCTAGACTTAGAAATTCCAAAAACCAATGGCGTGGGTACTGTGAGATTTGAGAGGTAATCCGGTAACCCTCTTCATCTCAAGAATGTCCTCTATGTTCCAGGCCTTAAACAGAACCCTGTTTCTGTTTCAGCCCTAAAGGACAAGGGTTATGAGGTCATTTTCAGCAGAGGAAAGGCCTACATCAAGCCCTTAAATTCTGGAGCTATGAAGTAGAATGGTATGAGGGTGAATAACCTCTACAGGCTGCAGTTTGAGATAGCTGCCGCCTTGAGTAGCAGCAAGGAGGGTGTGAGCAGGGCCGAGACCTTGGGGAGCTATGGCACAGGCGTATGGGACATTTGCACCATGGATTGATGGGGGGATTTGGCAAAAAGAGTGGGCTTAGTGTGTACTCTTGTCTCCTTGATCTCTTTTGGTTATTACCCTTGGATAGAGTCCCGTGGGATCTCCTTTATTGGCCATTTGGTTCTAGGGTGGTACTACTTGGGAAACCCCGACTTTGGGTGCGTGGTCCTACTCCTTTACCCACACATACTACTCCCTTTCCAGTCACTATACCCCCCATTCATCATTTCTCCCACTTGGGTCCACATTATCATTCTGGGTCCACATAGGGTTAGCCTCCCTATCCCCTTTGTCCCCACCTTGGTCAGGCCTAGAATGATGCCCCGAAGGTTGAAGCAACTAAAAAAAGAAGAGAAGGCATAATTGGTCACATTTAGTTGGAAATTATACCACAAAATGCAAAAGATGGCTGGGACAAAAATAATTAGCACGTGGTCAAAAGCCAACACATGAGCTCTACCCCCATCTATGGCCATCACTATGGTTCCATAGGCCCTAGATAAACCTCCTCTATCATTCAGGAACCCATGATAATCCCAACCCTTGGAGGGCAATGAATTGCCCTACCTCAAAAGGGGTAGTCACTGCTATATTATACACATCATGCTCTTGCCCTTTGAGCCCTAAGGAGTTAATCAAAGAAAAATCATAAAAGGCAAAAGGCGTATAAAGAAGGCATGGGCTTCCCCTTATCTAGCTACCTCTATGCCCCATTATGTGACCCAAGGCTGCCCCTCTCATTCCCTATTCCATCTCACCTATTTGTAACTTGCCACCCCCATTAGAAGGGTGTACTTGGACATATTATCCCCTCTAAAGGCTGAAACCACCTAATAAGGTACTTGCCAAACCCCCTTTGGAGTTTGGAGGCACTAGCACATGCCAAAGCCCATTACAAAAGGGCATTCCATTATGAAGTGCCCACTTTGTTATCCATTGTTTGTAAAGCTCCTTTACTTGATTATTCTAATCACTGATTGTATTGGAAGCCTAGGGGATGCATTGGATCTTATATAGGATTGCAGATGGTTTACATTTGGGTTTGGCTTCCCTATATGGGATCCTAACCCTTAGAGGTCCACATTGGCACATGTAGGGTGTGCATAGAGAGCCATGGGCCTCCATAACAATAAACAACACTCCACAAATCTTCATGGATATTCAGAGACTACTAGCGATCCACTTTTGGGATGATGGTGACATGATTGGGACACTATGCCCAATAGGCCCCTAGAGGAGCCCCAATGATCCGAAAATAGATACCAAGTCAAGAAGAAAAGGTATTACAGACTCATGTGCAGGAATGCCTATATTATTTAGTGCAACAGATGGAAAAGATTGTGAATAATATATACAATGAACAGTTATAAAACATAATAAACACACATCAACACAGTCAAAATAATGAAGTTGTTCACCAGACCCTAGCTATGTCTTTTGGTCCAAGCTTTCAGTGTCGACCTCTATATTATGTCTTTAATAATAGAATATTACAAGTGTGAGCTCAAATAGAGTCTCAACACAACAATGACAAAAACAACAGGGATTTACTCGAAATCCTTAAGTCTACAAGAGTACACAACCGCTTCCTCTTGCTCTCTGTCTTCTGCTTTCTCTTGCTCTCTTTTTTGTCCCCCTCGGTTCTGCCATTGAGTGGTTTTTAAGCCTCTCGGCCCTGTCTGTTTGCCTTCCCTCTTCGGGCTCTCTGGCTCCCGGCCGCTATCCCTTCATCTCCTTCTTGAGCGTTTAAATAATCATTGTAAACGCTTGAATCAGCAAGGCCACCTGTTTGTAACGGGAAGGATCACTGGCGCGGGTGAAATCCCCGGGAATACGTTTCTCTGTTTACACAGAGAAATACACCAAAACAGTGAGAATTTCCGCCAAGCCAGACTTCAAATGATGTTGAATCTGACTTATAATCCTATCGGGTCCGTTGTTGCATCGCTATCGCAAGTTGCAAGCGCCCATATGCCATGGTCTCCTTTGTATTTCGTTGTTATACAAAAATACATTAAAACAACGAAAAACCCGACAAAACGATGCCTATTGGATTTCAAATTTTATAGAACCGCACCTATAACCCCGTTGGGTCTGCCTTGATCACAATCACATATCGCTTGGGCTATGGGTATTCGTCCCCTCGTATGTGGTTCCAATCCCACTCGCCGATCTCATTCACCGATTGCCGATCGACGCCATCGGCATATCACACTTTGAACGGCCTGCAATCCATCTGGCATCACCCCTTTGATATACTGCGATGCGATAGTCACAGTGGCATATCGTTGTGTCTCCGGTCCTTTGGTAAGTCCTTCCCTTGGAAACCTGTGATGCGATAGTGTAATCGAAGTCGTTGATCTGCGCGCTCGATCAACGGTTCACGTTGTGTCACCGATCACAGTCGCATTTCCCCTTGGGCCGTCCCCGATACACTCCTCCGATGCGATATCGCCGAACCCTTCGATGCGATCTGCCGATTTGATCTGGAGCGTTGATCGGTCCGATTCGACGGCTCCTGTGCAACGTTACTTCAACCTTCGCTTTACTTGGGTTTCCGCCATTCTTTAGTGTTTTCCTCTGCGATAGTGTTTTCCAATAGTTAACATATATGGAGACTTAGAGGTTTGAAGCAAGATCCATTTTGGATCATGCCTTCCCACTGAAAAGCTTTTGGACCACCAAAAGTTGGTTTTAAGCATCGATCAAGTGAGGATACAGTTCCCTCACTTGTCCAATTTCTATCCATCGTGCCTTGCTTGGATTTCAACCTTTGAGTCCTACTCTCGGGTACTCAACATCCCTTGACGCGTAGTTCTTACCTTCCTGTCCAGAACTGTGTCCTCCTGTAACTCATTAAGATACTCAGGCAACAAATCCCCAATAGAAGGCAAGTGACTTTGCTCTTCAGGATCTTCAATCAATGAAGGTTCATACAATCTCAAGTTTTCTTCATTAACGACTGAATACATTTGCATATAAGCTGGCAAATCAAGGCGAAAAGCATTTTCACCAATTTTATCAACTATCTTGAAAGGTCCATAGCTTATTGGTTTTAGCTTCTTACCTTCACCTTGCGTTCAGTCTTTGCTGATGTATAGCCAGAGTTGATCACCAACTTGAAAACTATGCTCAACTCCATGCTTGTCATGTCTTGCCTTGTACTTGGTTTGACTTCTTTCCAGCTGTTCCTGTATTGCCTGGTGAATTTCCTGGATTTCTTCAATGAACTTGGTTACTTTGTCCACATCACTGTGTCCATCAACTACTATGTTTTTACCAAAGACAAAATCCAAGGAAGACTTTGGTATAAACCCAAAACAAGTCTCAAAAGGAGATCTCTGAGTAGAAGAGTGTTTAGCACGGTTGTAAGCATGCTGCACATAACACAAATGCTCGTCCCAAAGATTGGGATGCTTGCTGCAATAGCGTCTGAGCAACTGGATCACTGTCCTGTTGACCACTTCTGTTTGACCATCTGTTTGTGGATGAAATGCTGTGCTCTTCTTCAACTTGGTGTCCATCAACCCCCATAGATTTGACCAAAACTTCCCAACAAATCGAGAGTCTCGATCAGATACAATAGAAGTGGGTAATCCAAAATGAACCCATACATTTTAAAAGAACAACTTTGCTATTTGTTCAGCTGTAACCTGCTTGTTACATGGTATCAAAATCCACATTTCACTGAACTTATCCACAACAACATACAAATAATCATGACCTTTCCTAGATTTTGGCAATCCCCCAACAAAATCCATGGAAACACTTTCCCAAGGACGAGAAAGAATTGGAAGTGGAGTGTACAAGCCTAATTTCCGATTATTGGGCTTGCTTGTAGCACACATAGTACACCCTTCGATATATCTAGAAACTGTCTCATGCATTTTTGGCCAATAACAGAACCTTTGCAATTGTGCAACTGTTTTACTTACACCAAAATGACCTGATATGAGAGAAGTATGTGCTTTTCGGATTATGTTAACTCTTTCAGTTTGTGGTATGCATAACTTTCCCAAATGATATAAGAGTTGGTGCTTTACATAATAATCCAATTCTTCTACTTGCTTGCCATGACTTAAAGTTGCATATACATCTTTAAAATCTACATCTTGAGCATATTGTTCAATGTAACTTTCATGCATCACTGAGTTATGCTTAAGTATAGTAGATGCATTTATGATTGGTCTTGATAACATGTCTGCAACCTTATTGTATATGCCCTTCTTATATATGATGACAAGATGAAATTGCTGTAGAAAACCCATCCACCTATAATGTCTTGATTGCTGCAACTTAGTTTGTGAGTGCAAATATTGAAGTGGTTGATGATTTGTATGTATGATTGTTTCTTTACCCATTAGGTAATGTTTCCACTTTTTCACACTTTGTACTAATGCATACAATTCTTTATCATATGTGGGATAATTAACTACTGCAGAAGTAAATGTCTCAGAATGATAGCATATGGGCTTTCCGTGTTGCATCAACACTGCTCCCATGGCATAGTCACCGGCATCTGTCTCTATCTCAAATGGATGTTGAAGATCTGGCAATGCTAGTACTGGTCCTGTATTGATTTACTCTTTTAAGGTGTCGAAGGCTTTCTGTTGTTTGCCTCCTCACTTAAACATTGTTTCTATCCTGTTAAAGCATGTAATGGAGCTGCAATCAAAGAAAAGTTAGCAATAAACTTTCTCCAGTATTGTGCTGCCCCTAGGAAACTCCTAACCTCTGTAGCAGATTTGGTTTAGGCCAATTCACAATGACTTCAACCTTAGAGGGATCTATCTTCAATTCACCACCCCCTACAATATAACCCAAATAATTTAAAGATGTTTTGCCAAATTCACATTTTGACAATTTTACATAGAGATTTTCTCTTTTTAAAACGTCTAAAGTCTGCTTTACATGCTTTACATGGTCTTCCCATGTCTTACTAAAAACAAGAATGCCATCTAAATAAACAATTACAAAGTCATTAATAAATGATCTGAGTACATCATTCATAACTCTCATAAATGTAGCAAGAGCATTAGTTAAGCCAAAAGGCATAACCAACCATTCATACAGTCCTTTCTTTGTCTTGAAAGCAGTGTTCCATGCATCTTGTTCTACAACTCTGACCTGATGATAACCACTTCGCAAGCCTAATTTAGAAAAATAAACTGCTTCTTTCAATTGATCTAATAAATCATCAATACGAGGAAGAGGATAACGATTCTTGATCGTTATTTTATTTAGTGCTCTATAATCAATGCACATTTTCCACGAACCATCTTTCTTTCTCACCAACACGATTGGAGATCCACATGGTGATGTGCTTGGTCGTATAAACCCTTTATCGAGCAACTCCTGTACCTGCTTCTTTATCTCTGCATTCTCTAAAGTTGACACCTTGTACATTCCAGTGTTAGGTAATGGAGCATCTTGCTACAAATAAATATCATGTACTATTTCTCACTTGGGTGGCAGACCTTTAGGTTCTTGAAATAGAACATCATATTCTGAAACAACTTTAACGAAATCAGCTTTCTGTTTAGATCTATAGAAAATAGCTTTCCTATCATACAAGTATGGACTTCCCAAAACAATACCACATATATCCAGTGGAACTATATCCAACTCAACCTCATCTACAAATGTTGATCCAATAGCAAACCTAAGTTTACATTGTCTCATTACTTGTAGCTTTGTTTTATCACACACCCAACCTACTGGATATGGCTTCTCATGAGGTTTTGTTTGTAATCCCAACTTCTTTACAATTGTTTCAGAAATCAAATTTACTTGTGATGCACTATCAAATAAAGTATCAATCTTATTGTGCTTAGAAATCATTCTAATATGAAAAAGCTCATTTCTTTCCCTCTCATTATTTTCATTATCAACAGATTGTGCAGAATTACTTGTGGATGCTTCAGAATCTTTACCTTTAATACCTGTGGCTGTAACTGTTGTTTCATCACCTGAATCTAATCCCAAGTCCTGCTGAATAGCAGCAACATTCTTTTTCTTCTTACCACCGAACTTCTTAGGTTTTTGTTCTGGATGCAAAAACCAGCAGTGTGCCTCACCGTGTCCTTTCTTGCAATGAGTGCATGAAGGTTTATCCTTCTTCACAGTGTTTGCTTTACTCTCCTTCCATTTCAGTTTCTTCTTTTCCTTGCTCTTGCTTACAAAATATTTAGATGTTCCCCCAACCTCTGGGTTTGCATTCTTACCTCTAGCTTCTAGATGTGTGGCTTGAACTGATACATCATCTCAGGTAGTGGGATTAAACATGAGAATAGTATGCTTTAAA
>Ga0115851_100938_pt3 | contig 10031 bp, 10 predicted proteins | sample InSIn2gowninarea_FD_83865 | JGI IMG/M metagenome (GOLD analysis project Ga0115851, IMG submission 83865)
GGTACTATTGCCGACTCTTTAGAGACGTTAGTTAATATTAGCAATCGTTTGGCTGTGCAATTTGGCTATAAACAAACTAGCCTTACTGAACTTGCTCAAATTCAAAACTTGACTTCTAGAGAAATTATTAAACAATCTGGTATTTCTATTTTTAAAGTTCCTTTTTTAGTTAAAAAGGTTAAAGCTGAGTTAAGCTTAGAAATCAAAACTTTAAATTTATTTCCTGAGATGAGAGCAACCTTAATTGAGCTAGATCAATTAGGTCATAAGCTGGTAATTATTAGCTCTAATTCAAAAAGTAATATTTTAGCATTTTTGGAACACAATAATTTAGCTGAAATCTTCTATTACATTTATTCTGGCTCAACAATTTTTGGCAAAGATAAAGTAATTAATAAGTTTATTAGGCAAGAAAATATTGAGATTAAAGATGTAATTTATGTAGGGGATGAAACTAGAGATATAGAGTCAGCTAAAAAAAGTCAAGTAACTGCGATCGCTGTTAGTTGGGGTTTTAATACTAAAGAAGTATTAATCAAGCAAAATCCAGATTATTTAATCGAGCAACCAAGCGAACTAATAGCTATTCTTAAAAAGCCAGAATTTACTCGTTAGGTAATAATTGCGCTCAATTTATACACTTTCAAGCGCAATTACTAATCAAAAGCTTACTTACCAGGCTGACCTTTTTCTAAAGCTTTCTGCATGAGATCGTCATCCACATTACCCGCCTCACCTGTAGGAGCGCCAACGTCTTTTGCCATAGCCATGTAATCGCTAGGATCGCCAGTGGACATAGTTTCTGTTTTAGTATCCGATTGCGTTGTAGTAGCAAAATCATTAGCAGTTGCTTTTTCTGCTGCTTCAGCACCTTCGGAAGTGCGATCGATGTCGCTGACGCTAAATTGTTGAGCGGCGGCGTAATCGGCATCGACATCAACCGAGGGCATTTTTTCTTTCCCTTCCGTCATACTTTCCGCAGCTAATTGAGCATCTTGAGTTTTAGCTTGGTTGGGGTTGGGTCTAATTGAGTCTGTCATAATATCAAATCCTAGAAAGATTTTTGATTAGTGAGGTCATCCTACCAAAGCGATCGCCTACTCCTATAACCTCACTAAGATAGATTTTTTGATGAGACAGAAAAGCAGTACTTAATCTAGAAAATCTCTCTCTTGGAGGGCGAATTAAAACATAAATCTCTGCTAATCCTAAGCTTAAGTAGTTGAATTAAAAGTAGAGATAAATTATGGCTTCAAATCATGCAGCAAATCAGCCTCAAGCACTTACAAGCGAAACCCAAGATGTAGTTAAAGCTTTCGAGAGCTTGGATACCGATCCTAAATTAGCAGTATTTTATTATATTTATGAAAAGATGGGCGATTCCATAACTCCAGCCGCGCCCGCCGCAACGGAACCTGAATTAGCTCCTAGATTGTTGGGTGATTATTACAACTTACCTAAAGACGAACAATTGGCAATTATGCGGCAAATTGTGAACTGCGAAGATACAGATTATTCTCGTGCTTATGGCGCTTTAAAAGAAAATAATCAGTTAATGGTTTGGTACGCTTGGGCGCAAGCAATGGGAGATTCAGTAGTAGGAATGCCGCAAAACTATGAAAGAACGCAAGCTCTTAATGATGTGTTGTCGCAAATAGAAGCGTTGAGTTTTGACGATCAAATTTCTATATTAAGAACAATTGCTGGCGATATGGGTTGTAGCGATGTTAAGCCTATTGAAACTCAAGCGCAGTCTGGGAAAACTTCAAGTCTTTAGTTAAACAACTCCTCCCTAGGCGCGGGGAGGGAAGCAAATTCTACGCTGCGGCTACTTGGGCAATCTCTGCGGGGGTAAGGTGGGAGTGAACGACTTGCCCATCACGAAACCAAACTATGCGCCTTGTTTGACGCGCAACATCAGATTCGTGAGTAACCATGACGATTGTAATTCCCGTAGCATTAAGTTCGGTAAAAATGTCCATAACTTCTTGAGTAGTCCGCGAATCGAGAGCGCCTGTAGGTTCATCAGCAAGAAGTAACACCGGACGATTGACAATCGCTCTTGCAATAGCAACCCGTTGTTGTTGCCCGCCAGACAACTGATTGGGGCGATTATTGAGGCGATTTTCCAAGCCCACGCGCTGGAGAGCAACTGTAGCGCGATCGCGTCTTTCTTTGGCACTAACCCCAGCGTAAACCATTGGCAACATCACATTTTCTAGGGCGCTAAGTTGCGGTAACAGGTGAAATTGCTGGAAAACGAAGCCAATTTTTAGATTGCGAATACTTGCCAAATCTGCGTCATCTAAAGCTGCAACATCTACTGTATCAAGGTAATAGTGTCCGCTTGTCGGGCGATCGAGACAGCCAATTACATTCATCGCGGTAGATTTTCCCGAACCTGAAGCGCCCATAATCGCACAATATTCGCCAGATTCAACAATCAAATTTACATCAGCTAAAGCGCGTACTTCAGTTTCGCCAGCACCATAAATTTTAGAAATGTTTTCAAGGCGGATAATTGCCGAAGTAGAAGTAATTGGTGTTGTTTGCGATATAAGTTTATTATCTAACATTTCACAGGATTTATTAAATTAATCTCTTTTGGCATTAACACAAGTGCGATCGCACTAATACACTCCTGTAGCATTGTGAATCGATTAGTAAATATCCGCGCACGGGGTAGGGTAATTACGGCATTGGTTGTAAGGGAGAAGTTATGTGCGATCGCGTTATCCTAGCCAAGATTCTAAATCTGCAATGCTGGTAAAGTCCAACAAAGCTTCACTCAAAGTCTCCAATTGCTCAAGATTTAGAGCGCTCACTTTGGCAGTTACATCTATTGATAAACTACCTAACTTCCGGGTAAGCTGCTTGAGAATTAATGCCCTACCTTCAACCGTACGACCTTGGATTAAACCCTGTTCCAGTCCTTGTTCCAGTCCTTGTTCCAGTCCCTCTGCCCGACCTTCGCGGAAAATAGATTGATACATGGTAGACTCGCGCATCACCGGACTCCTCATCAATTGTCGAATCGTCTGCTCCTCTAATTCTAACCCCGCTAAGATACTTGTCGCGGCTACTAAATTGCTCTGTTCTCTAGGGTCTGCGATCTGCTCTAGTTGAGCTACTACCTGCGCTAACACGCTTTGCTTATCTGATGCGCGACTTAACACGGCGTAGGGTAATAGTCCCGGCGTACTTAAAAATATCTCTACTGGTTCTTCCCATAAGCGAATGACGCGGAACTGGTGATTCATCACGGGAGTTTGATATCGTTCTTGTCGCACTAAGTTAGAATTTGTCCTTTTCATGTAAATTACTACTTGTTGAATAGTCTGTGCGGGAAACTTACGTTTTAAACGCAAGTAATAATCTGCCATCCGAAAGGGCATTGTTTCATCGCCAACGGTTTGAAACTCTGTGTGGAGGATTACATCGGTTGATTGTAGTAGCATTACGCTATCTGCTCTAATTGGTTCTACGTTCAGTTCGGTAGGATTAATGGTAGTGAAGGTAAGTGATTGACCTAGTAACCACGCTGCAAAATCATTTGAATACTGTTCGATAAGAAACTTTGAAATGTTATCTATCACTGGGAGAACATTGAGAAAACAAGCATTAGCATTGTATTTTATCTAGTTATTAGCGATCGCCAAGATTTTATTACCCTAAGAAAATCAGGCGTGGCTGAAAGCACGATCGTTTCCTCTTTCTGCAAATCTCCTTGTCTCCCCGTCTCCTTGTCTCATAAAAGTCATGTCGCTAACTTCGATCGATTAGTAAATTTCTTTATCCTTTGATTTAGCAACCCCCAATATGTTACGCACTCCGCAAAGCCACAATCGGATCTAGTTGTGCTGCGCGACGAGCGGGAATAACGCCAAAAAATAAACCAATCGCGCCAGAAACACCCACAGCTAAAGAAATCGCTACCAAAGAAATCCCCGCTTCTAATGGAGATAGCGCCCCAACTATTAGGATACCGCCCACACCCAAAGCCGTACCCAGCAGCCCTCCGGCGGCGGAAAGAATTACCGCTTCAATCATAAACTGCACCAAAATATCTTGCTGAGTAGCGCCAATAGCCTTACGCAACCCAATTTCTTGCGTACGCTCGGTGACAGAAACTAGCATAATGTTCATGATGCCAATCCCGCCGACAAATAGCGAAATAGATGCGATCGCACCAAGCATAATTGTTAAAGCTCCAGTAACTTTACCAACGGTTTCTAGAGCATCTTTTTGGGAACGAATAGTAAAATCATCTTCGCCATTGAGTTTGTGGCGCAGCCGGAGTAAATTACGTAATTGAAATTCTGCCGCTTCCACGCTTTCGGTATTTTTGGCAGAAGCAACTAAATAAGTTAGAGGGATGCCATAGGGAGAAGTGCGCCCCACAATGCGATTTGCCATCGTAGTAATTGGGACAAAAGCCGCATCATCGTAATCTGTACCAAAGCCCGATCCTTTAGATTCAAGCACGCCCACTATTTGATAGGTAGCATTTTTGAGCCGTATTTGCTCACCAATAGGCGACCTATTACCAAATAATCGAGCAGCTAAATCCGAACCTAGGACGGCAACTTGATTGCTGCGCTTAGTATCTATTGGGGTAAGAAATCGCCCTAACCGGGTGTCAAAATCGCGCACGGTGAGAAAGCTAGGGGTTGTACCAATGACGCTAATATCGGTATTTTTATTGCGATAGGTAACTACGGCTCTACTATTAACTTCTGGGGCGACTCCAACAACGGTGGGAACTTGAGTTGCGATCGCTTCGGCATCGGCTAGTACCAAAGTTTTAGGCAAATCGAAAGTGATGCGCTGCGTTTCGCGATTTCCGGGAATGACAAATAATACATTAGGTCCTAAAGATTCTAATTCCCCTGCTATGTACTTTTGCGCCCCTTCGCCAATGCCAATCATGGCAATTACCGAAGCATTACCGATAATAATGCCAAGCATAGTTAGACTACTACGCAATTTGTTGGCGAGGAGAGTAGTCACCGCCATTTTGACGCTTTCTACAGGATTCATTTATTGATTGCTCTCTAATTTATAGTTGGGGGGAGGAGAAAGAAAAATGCGATCGCCAGCTTCTATTCCCGATACAATTTGCGTTTTGTCTTTAATTGCCGAGCCAATTTCTACGGGGCGAAACTGAGCTTGTTTTTTCTCATCGGGAATTAGTACCCCGGTTTGCCCTTTTTTATCGGTGACAATAGCGGCAGTGGGTACGACTAAAGCATCTTTTACGGCTGCGCCTACAATAGTTAAATCGACATTCATTCCCGATTTTAGTTGTTCTTGACCTGTAGTTAAGGCAATCCGTACTTGAAAGGAAGTTACATTTTGCTCTAATACCGCCTCCGGGGAAATTAGCCGTACTTGCCCTTTGAATATTTGATTGGGGTAAGCATCGGCAACAATTTCTACTAATCTTCCTTGTTTTACTTGTCCAATATCAACTTCAGGGACTTGGGCGAGGACTTCCAAACCGCGCGATACAGCCACAATTGAGGTAGAAGTTGCCGATGCTGTACTAGAAGCGGAAGTTGTCGGAGTTACAAACGCGCCCAGCGTTGCATATTTTTGGGTAATTATGCCGGAAAAAGGAGCGCGAATAATTGTGTCATCTAGCTGCACCTGTACGGCTTTGAGTTCGCTTTGGGCGGCGGCGACGGAGGCAGTAAGTTGGTCAATTTGTTCGGGACGCGAACCATTTTGAAGTTGCTGCAATGCTTGTCCAGCTTCGGTTACGGCAGCTTGTCTTTGTTCAATTTCTTCGCTGCGGCTGCCACTTTTTAGGTCTGCAAGTCGTCTTTGGGCTTCAAGCAAGTTGGCTTTGGCGCTTCTGTCGTCGGCAATTACTTCGTCTAGGGTATCTTGAGAAATCGCCCCAGAAGATGCTAAGTTGCGGTTGCGCTGTACTCGGCTAGAAGTTAAGTTTACTCTTGCTCTAGCAGCTTCTACTTGAGCTTGGGCTTGGGCAATTTCTTCGGGACGGTTGCCTGTACGAGCTTGATTTAGTTGCGCTCTTGCTTGATTTAGACGTGCTTGAGACTGGGCAATTTCTTCAGGGCGAGTTCCGGCGCGGGCTTCGGCTAGTTGGGCTTGGGCTTGGGCGAGATTGGCGCGGGCTTTGCTTAGTTGGGCTTGCAGGTTGGAGTCGTCCATCCGGGCGATTATTTGCCCTTGTTCTACGGTATCTCCTTGCTCTACAAGCAGTTGTGCCAAAACGCCGGAATTTTTGGGGCTAAGGTTAACGGTTTGGACGGGTACTACTTTGCCACTAGCGCTAATGCGGAGGGTGACATCGGCGGAGGCTACGGGGACGGTTAGGGTGGCAATATCGAGCTTTGGCGAGACTTGCCTATTTATTACCCAGTAGGTTGACGCGCTAACTAAAATACCCGCACTTATTAGTCCTATAAACCACCGGGAAGGATGTTTGACTTTGCCAATTAAGGGAATTTGGATCGGGGTGGTCATGCAATAACTCACTTAAAAATGAGCAAGCAGTAGCGATTGCTGACTCCCCAATGGCTTTTTAAGAAAAACCAGGACTTGGGGGGTCTGCCCCCCAAACCCCCCATTGGGGGACGGTTGCGTCCCCCAAACCCCCTCCAAAAGGGTCTTTGTGGAGAGTTGAGGAGGGTTTGAGGTGGTCGTATTGTTGCTTTGTGTCTTTATTTTAACAATTTGCACAGTCCTATGTGCGCTCTAGGTGCGATCGCACTTGCGTTTAAGTCTTTAAAGTTAAAATAAAAGAAATAGCTGTGTAAATAAAACGTGATTTCTGAGCATTGGCAACAAAGGGTTGGTTCTCAAAGAGATTGGGTTTGGCGCGGTTGGCAAACTCGTTATACTTATGTGCGATCGCTTCAAAAATCAAATACGCCGCTAATTTTGTTGCACGGGTTTGGAACTTCTATCGGTCACTGGCGCAACAATTTAACTGTGTTGGGGGAGTCTCATACAGTTTATGCTCTAGATATGCTGGGTTTTGGGGCTTCAGAAAAACCTGTAATTAATTACAGCGTTGAACTTTGGGTTGAGCAAGTTTACGATTTTTGGCGGACTTTTATTAATACACCAGTGGTATTAGTTGGTAATTCTACAGGTTCGCTGGTGACTTTGGCGATCGCGGCAACTTACCCGGAAATGGTTGCAGGTATTGCTATGCTGAGTTTGCCGGATTTGTCTGTGCGCGAGGAGGCTGTACCTAAGTTCCTGCGCCCAGTTGTTTCTAAGCTGGAAAGTTTGGTTGCTTCTAAATTATTACTAAAAACTGTTTTTCGTGCGGTTAATCGACCGGGGATAGTTAAAAAGTGGGCGGCTATGGCTTACTCTAACCCGGAAGCGGTGACGGATGAATTAGTCGATATTTTATTAGCTCCGGCGCAAGATCGCGGTAGCGCTAATGCTTTTGCTGGGATTTTAAAAGCAATGGTGGGTGCGGGGTTTGCTCCGAAGGTGAAAAATGTGTTGCCGAATTTAAAAGTACCGATATTATTAATTTGGGGACAGCAAGATCGCATGGTTCCTCACAGTTTTGCGCGTCAGTTTGCTGACTATAATCCTCAGTACGCGCAGCTAGTCAGTTTAGAAAATGTCGGGCATTGTCCTCATGATGAGTGTCCTGATGTGGTTAATCAAGCGCTTTTAGACTGGATTAGTGGTTTTAGTGCTAACAGTTACGTTTTGGTGGAGTGCTAAGTTTTTAAATGAGGCTGGGCGCGGCTTTTTGGGCTTCGTTTTCGTTCGCTGCTAGTAACAGGCTGAGACTATCAATAATATGGTTGCTTTCGGCTACGGCTTGATTTGCTCCGGCGGCGAAGGTGCTGCGCGTGGCTTCAAATTCGCGCTTTAAGGCTACTTCGTCTTGGTTTTGAATTAATTGGGCGAGGCGGCTGTAAGTTTCTACTAATCTAGTAATTGCTTGACGGCGTTCGTCATCAGCGCTCATGATATCGACATACAAAGCCGCATCTTGAGCAAATAAACGGCTGACTATATCAATTTCTAAACGGTAAAGCGGGCTAGAAAAGTCTAGGCTGCGGCTAATATCGATGCCTTCTTCGGCTAAAAATACGCCTAAGCTAAAGGTTGTAAAGTGCCTAATTGCTTGAATTGCTACCATCATGCGATCGTGTTCTTCGGGCGTACAGGCGATTAGTTTGCCGCCACTATTTTCTATTAGGTCTAAAAGCCACTTAAAGGCTTGCTCTTGGCGACCTGGACAGACTATAACGTTTTGCGATAAAAACGATCGCACTCCAGGGCCGAACATTGGATGCAGGCTTAAAACAGGCCCGCTATGTTGCTTGAGTAATTCTTGGACTATGGGGGTTTTAATGCTGGTAATGTCTGCTAAAGCTGTATCTGCTTTGAGGTAAGGCGCAGCTTTTTGAATTACGCTTAAAGTGTATTCGATGGGGACGCAAACTAATACAAATTCTGCTGACCCTAATAAGTGTGGTGCTTCGTCCCAATTATTATGTTCGAGGATGCTAACGTTGTGGCCAGCATTAGCTAGTTGTTGGCTAAAAAAGCGTCCTAGTTTGCCGTAACCGCCAATTATGGTTACTTTTTTAGATTTAATGGCGGTAGAAGCAGTAGAGGAGGCGATCGCCGCAGCGCAGCTAATTGTAATACTTTTCCAGACAAATTCTGGTACGCCGTGACTAGCTAAAAGTTCAGTTATATCCCCCGATTCTGCTTCTGTAGGCAGGGAGGAATCGTTTAAAATCGCAATTCTCTTACTCAGTAAGTTAATTATTTCCCGATCGATTTCTTTAAGAATTAAAGGCATCATAACTAGATCGCGGGGATACGGTGAATTAGTAAAAAAGGGGATATGTTTCCCCTTTTTTGACTTTTGGCTTTACTTCATGAACTGGACTAATTGCTCTAGTTTCGCCCAAGCTGCACCACTATTAAGAATGTCTTTGGCGATCGCAATCCCCTTAACATATTCCTCAGAAGTAATTTCTTTACCGACACAAAGCGCTAAGGCGGCGTTTAAAGCTACAACGTTTTGTTGGGCTTCTGTACCTTTACCTTGCAATACATCCCTAAGAATTTGGGCGTTTTCGCCCACGTCTCCGCCTCTAATTTCGGCGGTGGCGGCTTTTTGCAAACCGAGTTCTTCAGCATCTAAGGTCATTAAACGGACTTGATTGTTTTCTAGTACCGCTAAATCGTTAATATCTGCTAGGCCCGCTTCGTCTAGCTTTTCTCTACCATGAACGACAATTGCTCTTTCTATTCCTAGTTGCGATAAAGCGCGGGCGATCGTTTCTACTAAACTTGGATCGCTAACTCCGATAATTTGCCCCGTAGGCTGCATGGGGTTAACTAACGGCCCTAACAGATTAAAAACTGTCCGCACCTTTAGAGTTTTGCGTAACCCGGCTACAGCTTTTAGCGCCGGATGCCAACCAGGAGCGAATAAAAAGGTAATGCCAATTTCTTCAACGGCGGCGGTTACTTTTTCTGGTTGCGAATTGAGGTTTATTCCTAAAGCCTCTAATACATCAGCAGAACCCGTTTTACTAGAAGCGGAGCGATTGCCGTGTTTGGCAACTTTTACCCCGGCGGCGGCAGCGACAAAAGCGACGGCTGTGGAAATATTAAAAGTAGAAGCCCCATCTCCTCCCGTCCCGCAGGTGTCAATTAGGGGTGTAGAACCGGGGATGGTTTTAAGAATTGCCGATTGGGCGTGCAAAACTTGAGCCATTCCTACCAATTCAGTGGCCGTTACTCCTTTGGCTTGAATAGCAGCGAGAATTGCTCCCGATAGTACGGGCGGAATTTCCTCGGTTAGCCAACCTTGCATTAAATCGGCAGCCGTGGGAATGCTGAGACTTTGCCCTGCTAGTAATTGTTGCAATAATTTGGGCCATTCAATCTCTTTTGGGACAATTACATTGTCAATAGTCGCTTGCGTTACAGCTATCATGGCGATGTTTTTTATTATTTAGTTAACCGTCTTTGTGCAAAACTTTTGCTACTGTCTGCACGTC
>Ga0115851_102309_pt1 | contig 10030 bp, 8 predicted proteins | sample InSIn2gowninarea_FD_83865 | JGI IMG/M metagenome (GOLD analysis project Ga0115851, IMG submission 83865)
TCCTCCTCCTCCAACCATAAAGGTAAATCATGCTCTAGAGAAGGTTGAACAGGAGGGTATAGGACTAACTGCTTAGACATATGCCCGTTCTTGATGGTCATATTCCCAGCTCTGCAGCTAATGTAAGAATCGGATGTGGCCAACCATGGCCTTCCAAGGATGAGAGGGTAACCAGTAAGCTTAGCCTTAGGCTGGAGAGCTAGAAAATTTTCAAGGTATTCCCAGGAGTCGATGGAGACCATCACATCCTCCACAATTCCCTCAGGGGTGACTGTGGAATGGTTTGCGAGTTGCAGAACTATTGTGGTCTTCCTTAATGACCCTTGGAGGTTGAGCTTGAGCATGGTGTCCTTAGTCATCACATTAATGGCAGCCCCAAGATCAATTAGAGTGTGTGGGACAATGGTGCCATTGATGTGCACATCTACTATAGGGCTTCCAGGGTCCAAATATTTTGGACATATTACTTGCCCCAGCATTAAGTCAGATAGCTGCCCAATGACATTAATGGTAGGGGCATCCCTTTTTCTTCCTCTTGGATGCTTGAAGCATTTCTCCTTAATCAACTTATTGTAAATGGGAACATCTTTTATTACCTAGAGAAGGGGGATCTTTACACATATATTTTTCAATTCTCCCAGAAGTTTAGTTTCTTCTAGGATAGGTTGGAGTGGTTGGGCTAATCTCTCAGGAAAGGGTGGATTTATTTTAAGATTGATTTCCTTTCTTTCTTCCTCAACCTCTCTTTGTGGAGGGGCAAGTTGGTTATCGAGGAGAATTCTCCCAGATCTTAGGTTGATCTCCTGGATTTCTATAGAATAAGCTGGATATGATGTCTCTCCACTATATACTTGTTGAGCCTACCTATTGTTCAGGTTCAGATTTGGATGGGCAGGCATCTGGGGTTGCTTGGGTGGAGCAGAGTCTAAGAGTTGTGATTAGCCAGGTGGTGGACGAAATAGAGCTGGAGCATGGTTGTATTGGGGCCTCCACCCTTATAGCGGTGTATTCCACTGAGATTGTGGCGGAGTGTAAGATTGAAATGACTGGCTAGCTCGCTGGGAATGATACTGAGATGCATAGGACCAAGGACAGATTGTAGACTAAGAAGGAGGAGAAGGGGGTACCTAAGAGATATAGATGTGTGTTGGTTGGGGTTTTAATATGCATGGGATGACCCTTACATGTCTTGCTAGTATGGTTTAGGCCCAGGAGGTCTCCTTTGGTTGATGTAGCAAAGTTGCTCAGTGACCCCTTCAACTCCTTGATATACAACTTTGAGTCCTAGTAAAGTAGGGTACTTGTCTGTGGAGTGGTTTTCTTCACGGACTGAGAAAATTTCAATACAGTTCAATGGACATTCATTCCTAGGATGCCTCCTGGTGCATCTAGGACAAAAGATGGCCAAGGCTCTCTCTGCTTCCTCTTGCTTCCTTTTGATGTTCATGGTGTCCAATTTCAAGGCAAGGGTTTGCAGCATCTCACTTTTGGAATCTTCCAACATATTTCCAATTTCACCCCTGATGGATGAGTTGGAAGATGATGTACTAGCCATAGGTTGACTACTCCTACCCTTTTTCCTAGCTGCCCCAGAATGGTTTCTAAAGGCAGTCTTGATATTCTCATAGGGTAATTGGTAGATGTATCCTCCTGATAACTAGTGTAAGGCATCCAGAAGGTCTTCTCTTACTCCCCTAAGCACGGCCAACTTTAGGGACTCAGGGTCAAGTGTGCACCTAGCCCTTTTGTAACTGAGTTGGAACCTTTCTTCGTAGTCTTCTAAGGATTCATCCTGGCCCATGGTCATCCTGAAAATTTCTTCTTTAGTATCCTTTGACCTACAGTAGTCCCGATATTTGTTGTTAAAAGCCTGCTACATCTGAGCCCATGTTGTGATGTTATCTCTAGGTAAACCCATGAACCAGCGCAATGCTGCATCCTTGAGGGTAGATGGAAATAGTGTTGACTTTTGCTCATCATCTCTATAGTCATAGTTTCGGCATATAACAGCAAACTGAAATAGGAAAGTGTTGGGGTCCTCTGTGGTCAGGCCATGGAAATGAGGCAGGGCGGAGGGGCTTATATTCTTAATCTCAGTGTCACTGTTGGTTTCCCTGATGGGGAAACCACCCTCAACTCTCTCTCTATTCCCTCTGTCATTTCAGTTTTCAGCCATTGCTTCAGTAGGAATGGGTTCCTCTTCTTCTTCTTCCCCTATAGGTTCTTCAAATATGCCAGGTTGCTCACCTAAAGGTTCCTCTAGTTCACAGCCACCAAAGAAGAGAGAAGGTTGGCTATTGGATGCAGTGGGGGTATTTGGCAAAATGTTTCCTAAATTGTCCCTATTCCTATGAGGCATGAAAGGAAATGTTTTTGCATTGCTTTTTGTAAAAAAAATTGAGGCTGGAACATACTTTGTAGAAATGAAATTGCTGATTGAATGAAAATCACTTACAGAATGAAAAAGCTACTTGCTAAATTGAAATTCTACTTGTAGAATGGAAAGGAAAGCAGATAATGACAAATGAAAGAAAGGAAGCTACTAGATTACTTTTGCATAAATAAACTAATGGCAAAAAATTGAAGACAAGAAATAGAAGAAAAGAAAGCAGTAATCGCATTCTACTCAGACACCTCCCCGGCAATGGTGCCAAAAAGTGATGAGCACCAGTATTGCAGCAAGGATGTTGCAACTCCTAGGCTACCATATTTACTTATCAACCTGGGGTTCGTACAAACTTGGTGGTGGTAGTGCTACGTGCACAAGTAAAAGTGAAGGTCTTGCCTGTTGTCACTATTCATCCGACGAGAGACCCCAAGGGTTCCAAGCCAGACTTCTATAGAGTCAGAAGAAGCTTGATTCTTTAATGGAAGAAGAGAAAATCTATTCTAAGAGAGCTACTCTACTGTAGTAATGAAGAAAACAACATGTAATGCTAAATCACACCATACCCTAATCAACCATTTAAACAACTATGCTAAGCAGAATTGTCAATCAACATTAACCTGATGCTGCTATCTAAGCTACAAAATTAAAGAGCATCAAACCATACTAATGTGTAAGCAAGAAAACTAAACTAAATCTGTTTTTTTTTTTTTGTTTTTTGTTTTTGTTTTGGAAAAATCAATTATGAAAATTAGTTGTTCTTGTGGATGTGACAGGTGGATGGAAGGTGATTAAGGATGGCTACAAGGCTTATGGAGTGGTTGGATGGTGTGGAAGGGTCCTAGGAGGCCTTTTGTGACTTCCTAAAGGTTCCCCATCAATTTGACCTCAAAACAGGTCGTTTCAGGAAAACCTATAGGATGTACTAGAAACCTATAGGATGATCCTGTAGGAAGTACGGAAACCTACAGGATATAGCTGAGGGCTAGTTGTGAGGTGTGGGAGGTGTTGGGGAGCTTGGAAAAGGTGTATGATGAGTGGGATGGAGTGTTAGAAGGTCTAGGAACACTCGAGAGTCAATATCCAAGATCATCGATGGCTAGATTCACTCAATGTATCTAGGGGAATTCCAATAAAATAATGACAAAAAGACTAGTGAGGGTGATGGTGGAACAAGAGATGGTTAGGGTGGATGAAGTGGAAGGTGGATCCTGGTGATGAAGTCTAGGTCTCCTCCTGAAGTACCTCTTATGCTTAAAACATGTATGTTTTCCAAGAACTATGCAACAAGATATATTTTCATAAACTAGAAAAGCATGAATCAATTGCCTATATTATGCATGAAGAGAGTGCCAAAGGGAATGAAAGCTTGAGTGAGATCTTATTGTAGAAATGGAGTAATGGAAAAATATGATAATGAAATGAACCAAATGCTGAATCAAGACAACAAAACTCCAACGCTCATGCAAGAATTAGAAATCTATGTTTTTGGGGCTGCTGAAGGATCTCTTCCTCAAGTCATGGTCCCAGAGGGAGGAAGTGAGGCTGAGGCACCTGTTGAAAACCTTATGGTGATCCTTTTTCTCCTTGTTAACCTTATAACTAAAAGAAGGTACAAATGGAAGCAAACTAACATACAACCACTCTTATCTACACTGTTGTAATGGAAATGCATGTACTAAGCAAATGAACAATGAAACTATGAATCTATGCTAGCATACATGTACAATAAAGAGGAGCTTTGGTTGCTAGGGTTGGTCCCTAACCCAAGAGCTTCAGCCCTCTGAGTTAACTCAGTGCTGGCTCAAAAAAAACTCATTCTTATTATCAAAACAATGTATTACATCAAAAATTGTCACAAGTCTTGTAGCTTGAAAATAGAGTAAAGTTTTTCAATCAAAAATTTGAATCCTACTGAGGTCCTAGGCCTCTCTACTTATACATCTGAAGTCTCCAACAACTTCCTTAAAATTAGGGAGGCTCGGCTCCCAAACTCGAGATAAATTGGTGCTTTGTCTTTCACTTGCTCGATTGCCTTCTAGTCCTCATGATTTGGCTATTTTCATTTCGAGCTGATGGAGGAATATTCGAATGGAGGGGTAGTAAACAAGGAGGATTTACCTCCTAGAATTCCTCTCCCTTGTCCCATTCAATTTTTGACCAAGGACTTTGCCAAAATTCCTTGCTTTTATCCTTTAATCTTGCATTAAATTCACATTAGACCATAAAGCAAAATATCCAACTCTAACTCATCTCATAAACAAATTATAATCAAAAGTATGCAATAAGTTATGAGAATAGTTGGTTTGACTAAGCTAGGAGGTGAATTAAGGCCCATATAATTACCCAATGATGAGGCTCATCAGGCCTCTGATACCACTTGTCATGAATACACTAACCAACAGAATTTTTTTAAATATTTTTGGCAAAGGGTAAAAGTAACACTTTTGTTTTTGTATTAAATGCATAGTTATTACTTCCTTAATCTATATGGTTTGATAAATAAATTGAACATGTTTCTTTTTTTTAAAACATTACAAAGCACATAAATGATAATTACAGTATTGTTTCGTTGGTATATTTCTCGTATTATTACTGCCCTAGGCTATGCACATTAATGTTCTATAACCTTACTAACCCACCCACTTTAGCTCCTGACAAGATTGGGGTTCTGGAGGCTTTAGAGATCTTACAATTGTTCACCAAATATTGTACCCTCACATTGAGATGTCACCATCATCGATGGTCCAGCCTTTCGTGCCCTTATCAAATCGTGTAGATTGCATCCTTGGTTCACTTGGGAACTACCCTACACACTTGCCATGGTCACGATGCTATTGTTCTACTGCTTTAAGGGTTCATGGTTGCAAGGTGAATTTTTGTCGAGAACCAGAGATCACACTATTTGTAACATGAAAATCCTTATGAAATTGATAATATGTTGGTTCTTCTTGCAATACCGAGTTAGGAGATGTTATTACAACTAAATCTACCCAATTTTTTATTTGTTACACAAGATCGTAGAGATACCCTCTCATTTAGAAACATAAGGGTGTTCTAATGGCAATTGTTGTTAAGATACAAGAATTCAAGTAACGTCTAGCTTGGTTTAATCTATGAAGAGACTTTGTTTTTTGTAATACAGTCTCCTTATCATCTTATAAGGGTTTTCTATTAAATTTGATGGCAGGGACATCGACAACCCAACGAGGAAGGGTAAATGGGTAGTGTTTCTTCCATCTTGGAAGCTTCTGCAAGAAACCCCTTTGTTGAGTTACCTCTAGTCGTTGTCCCAACAAATTCTGGGTGGAAATTGTGGCATCCTCCGGGTAACAATGGATGCCCATTCTTAGCTTGGTTTCGGTCGTGTGATAAATTTGAGATTGAATATGGTTGATATTTAGGGTTCAATGTTCCAGAAAAAAAAGGGTTATTTTCTTGTTTTCTCAATTCATGGATTTTGTTTGTAACTAAGCTATTGGGTTGCTACACTGCAAACCCTCCAAGTGTTTAAATTTCTGATATATTTTATGTTCTGTATAGTGAAACCCTGAGATGGTTAGTTGACCACTCTTTGTGTTTGCAATAGATTTTCATTATTATAACACAAAGTTAAATTTCTTCAACCCTTAATATATTTGGTACTTAGATGAGTAATTTTACTTGGTCTCTATGGCTGTAAGGTTCAGCTTCTACCGTGATTGTTATAATTATAAACTCAGTAACTACGAGGTGCTAAATTTGAAGTTTGAATTTAAAGTTTTGTTAGCTTAAATCTTATTTATGCATTGCACTTTCACTCAGTTAATTGGAAGCGACCTTACTTAAGTAGGTTACTTCTCTACCCATGTGGTGTTTTTTCTTTACTTCTAGAATCAATATGATGACCATATTTCATACCAGTTTTGTAAAATTTACTATTTGATTCTAAGATTACAAGTTCGACAACACACCATAACCTTAGTTCATAGTTCACAGTTAATACTAAGTAATAGGAGTGACCCTAACATCCACTTCCCTTCTGTCAATTTTACTCACAGTTTTGTTTTTCATAATTAAAACGTTGTTATTTTCAGACTGTTTTCATATTTGTTCAAGTTACATCATATCGGTTGATAGTACTCATGTTCTAACAATTGTTCAATATAAGTTCTAATATATATCTGATACCAGAGTGGTTAACTACATGTTCTTTAATATTTTCTTTATCTGACTCGAAACTGATAAATACAAAGACAAGTATTCTTGCCCATAGAAATTACATTTCAACCATTAACTCTTATCACACAACCATTCCTATTTAAATTTCTGCAAATAGAAATAGTTATCTGTTGTCTGTACAATTCAATACAAATGATTCGGTCCAACCTTAGAAGAACAATGCCAAATGCCTCCCAACCACGAGACTAGTGTTTACTGAGTCTCCCCCTGAACTACTTCTCAAATGCAGGAATTTTAATAACTCTCACCTAATTCTCAATGTGGCTATCTAATCGTAACCATACTTAGCCTAGCTTAGCGTGAACAATCCCACTGACCTTTCAACATGGATTCCATATGTTCACAATTTTTTTCCTTTATTCACCTTAGGTACATCATACCCTCTCGGTTCCTTCCTTGAGAATAAATCTTCAAAAAGTAGTTATGGGTAGGTAACAACGTGCCCTAACTACCTCACATGTGAGAAATATTATTATGTAATTAACATTGTCCAAGATATTTGATTCCTCTGTAAATTATTCACATTATTTAAACATAGACAAATATCAGATTATTGTTTGAGTCTTCCTAAATATCAAGTTTGTTTTGGTGCGATAATTAATATTTATAATTACCGAGAGACATCACATGTAACTTATTTCATTCCCCTAGTAACTTAATAACTCAACTTAGGGATGGTATCCATACTATAAACTTATGATTTTGTGGAAAACTAATAATATAAAAGTGATAGCTTAAACTATCTCCTATTAAAATATATATATTATACTTCTATTTATATTACTATAATTTACCTATCATTTCCTATTATAAAATCAAATGTATTATATACTTTATAAAATCAAATATATTATATAATTTATGTTAAAGAAACAATAATATTTGTATCCATGAAAACTTCCTTTTCCATACATTTGTTGTTTTTAAACCATATTTAGTCATATATACATTTAATACACCCACACATATATGAGGACGTTTTATATTAAAAATATGGCAAGATAGACTCGAATTTGAGGTATTGAATGTAATTACCTAATATGGCTATGTACTTTATGATCAAGAGTGTGGGATAGTGTTGAATGGCCTTGTTAGTTAATTAGAGCCCAACAATGGACTAGGACTATTGTAATTTGATAGTTAATTGTTCAGAAAACTTGACTATATAGTCACGTTGATCCACTAACATAGAAGTTAAAAATAATTATAATTACTTATCAATTGATCATATATATTGCAAAGAGAAATGATATTTTATCCGATACAAAATAAAAAATAAAAAAATACTTATTACTAATATAATCACCTTTCCCTTTATCAAAATTTATAGATGCATATTAAATATTACTATAAATTACACCATATATATTATATTATGTATGTGCTTCGGTAATAACCACCTCATATAATCCAATAGATCAGGACAAAGAAAGGTGCACACCACTAAATTAAACTCATTGACCCTCGTGTTTATTATAACGTATTCCATTGCAATATATTTGATTTATATTTGGGTGTGCTATGCCATTGTTCAAGTACTAAATGTGGCATTCAAGTACCATATGCCCATATTGGCACTATTTCCAGTGGTGGTCTAATATTTTTTTAAGGCTATATTTTTATTTATTGTGTAAAATTGTGTGTATATGTATAAAGTTTATGATATGAAGATTGTTGGACTTGGTAGTATTGTTTTTAATACTACTAAAGATCATTCACAATTAAAAATAATAATTTAAGTTAATATGGAGTAATGAGCTTTTGTAGGAGTCTTGGAGACTACATGCTCCTTCTAACTCCTCTCCCACATTTAATCTCCTCAACAAACTAGATTCCCTTCACGAGAAAGTAAAGCCCTGGCAAAAACAAAAGAAAAGAACAAACATGAAAGAACTTAAAGATATCCAGAAGGAAATGGATTGGATCCTCTCGAAAATGCCCTCACAATGCCTCCCCATGAAGATTCGGCTATGTATACAAGCACTGGAAATAAAAAAAAAAACAAAATTATTGTCTATTGAGGAATCCACCTGGAGACTAAAAAGCAGGGCAACTTGGATAAAGGAGGGATATCGCAATACAAAATTCTTTCACCGTTATGCAAACCATTGCCGCAACATAAATACAATCTGGGAGATTAAGGATGGGGATGGGAAAACACACCAAACACAAGAATATATCTGTAATGTGGTTGTACATTATTTCTAGGAAACATATGGTAGAAATGAAAATATAATGGCAAAAGACCTAATCTGGGGAATTGAGCCCTATCCTACAATGTTCAAGGACAAGCAAAATGAAGAACTCTACAAAATAGTCATCGAGGAAGAACTCCTGGAAGTGTTGAAATCTTTCAAGAAGGATAAATGTCCAGGCCCAGATGGATGGGCGATCGAGCTCTTCCTTTATTTCTTTGATGTAATGCCCCGGGAAAAAAGTAAATTTTTGGTTTACTATGGTAAATAAAAACTGAATCTGTTATTATTATCTGTTTGAAATTTAATAATATTTGTTTTTATTATGAGAGATAAGAAATGTTTTCTTTTAACAGCTGGTAACTTCTCAAGGAGGAAGTTTTCTCTTGGGAAAAGATAGTTGCTGTGATTGCAACCCTAACTACCTCCCCTAACTAGAAGAGTTTCCGGAGAAAAGGAGGAGAGGGAAGGAAATCTGTGTTGTAGGGACAAGTAGAGAAAGAGAAAAGAGGCTAGGTCAGGTGATGATCAGATAGCCCTGCACAATGTGCAAGTAACTTGCGGAAGACTATTTTCTAGCAAGTAAGCTAGGGGGAAGATTCTGGTCCTGAAAAACAAATCTCATGGTCAGGCGGTTGAGAGGCAGCAGGAGTCCCAGGCTTGGGTGAACCTTCAAGGAGATATTTACCAGCCAGAAAGACCAGGTAAGTAAAGAAAACCTCTGAGGGAAAATTGCTATGTGAACTTTATTATGTATCATACTTCTGTTAAGAGAGGTGCGGAAGGCTTTCACTATAGTGAACAGTAGAGGAATCTGAGAGGAAAGATGGGTGTCCTCTCCTATATATCTTTACAAATATATGAGATAGTAGTCTGTGTAAGAGTTTTCTTTTTATTTATGAACTAGAAATAATTGCAAGAGAAGTCTATAGATAACTGACCATAAACTATTTGTAGAGTTCAAAGAATATAGCAGACTCAGGTTTAACAAGAGACTGTCCTTGTAGAAGACAAACATCCATATAGTTAACTGACAGAATGACCATATGAGAGCTCTTTCTTTAATTATGCCAAAACACAAAGAAATTCAGGAAAAATCTAGAGGGCAGATTCAAACCCTCGGAATACAATCAGGGAAGAGACAACTATAAAAGTTTTTAAAGAAATTGCAGAGAGGCAAAGCAGTCTCGCATGAATATCGAACCCAAATCCAAACCGTATCTTTTCC
>Ga0115851_102312_pt1 | contig 10027 bp, 16 predicted proteins | sample InSIn2gowninarea_FD_83865 | JGI IMG/M metagenome (GOLD analysis project Ga0115851, IMG submission 83865)
GGCTACATGAGACCCCATTGTAGGATCATAGCTTAGGAGTTCAGAAAATCCACGCACAGTTGAAAAACTTATACCTTAAGATGTAGAGTCTGAAACAGGACAGAACAACTCGACCAGGAGTGCGCGAAGAGGTATGGTGCATAAAATGCAAGGGTCAGGGTCATGATAAGGACCACTACCTGGTGTTCACGAATTACCTCATGGGAGGAGAACCGTTTCCATTAAGGCCAGAAGCACAAGTAGGACCTAGTGCAGCGCAATATTTGTGGTGCGCAATTTGTCAAATAGGAGGGAAGCATGCTACGGACAAGTGCCATTTGTTACAAAAGTATACAAAAAATTCACAACAATTGTTCTATAACTTTTGTAGGTCGGTGGGACATGATGAACTAACTTGTAGGATTTATGAGTTGATGATGGATAGAACTCCCACCTACAGAGTTCAGGCTGAAGCACAACCCCTAGACCAGAATGCAAGAACTGGATTTCAGGGGTGTGGATGAGGTCGAGGTAGAGGAGGACATGGAAGAGGTCACAGAAAGTTGATATGCTACAATTATGAAGGGCCGGACATTATGCATGTGATTTTACAAACCCATTGCATCAATCATGTCTGTATTGTACTTTGTTTGATCATGAGACGGAAGATTGTTCTATGCTGATATCTAAGATATGCGACAAGGGAGCACTACCACCTCCTCCCCTGACTCAGAACTTGTAGATGATGAGGTATGAGCCATGCAAGGAAGATCCAAATGTGAACATTATGCTTCGAAGTGGCATTACAACGGGAGATGACAAAGGCAAATAGCTTGAAGATAGTGCTTGGGTTCGTAAAGCTCCAGCAAAAGAAGTGGAGTTTGATTTGGAGTGCACTTGGGAAACCTTCATGTAAGCTAAGAAGAGCTTCAATGATGCCTCCACTTCAAGAAGCAAGGATAAAATGAAGCCGAAGATGGACCCATCTATGCTTACGATGTACCTGGAAACATGCATGAAGCTACTGCGTGACAGTAAGGCTATAAAAGGATTGCGGGAACTCATTAATAGATGCTCTCGGATTGCGCCAAGAGAACCACGCATAATCCAGAAGATTGGAAAGCATAAGATGAGGATGGGGATAGAAATGAATCTAACCACACAGATTGGAGAATATGAGATGGACCAAGTAATTTTGGACTGAGGATCGGATGCAAATGTTTTGTTGAAGCAGACATGGGAGCGCATGGGGAGGCCTACCCTGTAGTGGTCTCATATTCAACTGTGAATTGTGAACCAATAGAAGATGATACCGCTAGGGCGATTACAGGTAATCGTCGTGGATATTGAGGGAGCGAGTTGCGCTTGCAGACTTTGAAGTGATAGAGATTGTTGATGACAACAATCCCTACACTGCACTCTTAGGAATTGATTGGGCCACTGACATGAGTGGGGTGATTAATCTGAAGAAGTGCAAAATGATTTTTGAGAAGAAGTCTCTACACGTAGTTAGACCCTTGGACCCTGCTAAAGGATCGCACTATACAGAGCTGGTACACGACTATGAAAGTGACGACGATTTGGGCTGCATCTATAAGATAATTGTGTGAGAGCAACACTGGGTAAATCCCACCGCGGATGAATGCATCTCAATGGAGAGCGAAAGCTCCTATACTTCAAATTGAGATGAGGAGATAGACCGATGGTAGAACTGGTTACAAGAGGTAACCATGCTTAATTGTAACATGATTACAAGGTCACTACACTGCGTATCAATAGAAGTGATAGATCTCCCTACTTATGATGGGTTAAGTGAGATAGATACTTTCTTGGTTAAGCTTGAAAGGGAGGTACCAAAAAAGTAACGTTTCCAGTCCTTGAATTGGGTATTGCGCACTACGCCCGCGAGGTGGTGGGATATGCATTAAGGGAGCTTTGATGACTAGTGCAAATGTAGAAGGATGATGTGCACGCATTTTGGGATGCCTAGAGTATGATTGACAGAAAAATACAATGGGCAGGATTATCCACGCATGTATTTGGCCAGGTGGATGCAGGAATATGGAAAACAACCTACGTAGATGCGCATGAACTCCATGCTGAGAGGTATGATCAATAAGCATGTGTCAGGGGGATAGATGTGTAGTTGGCTCTTAAGGTTGGACAAACATTATATGGAAAGAAAAATTGCTCAGAAGGCTATCCACGTGAAAGCAGTTCATAAGGTGTGCAACACACTGAACAAGGTATGCAATGTGTAGTGAAGTGATTACGACATGCGCGTACCCAAGCAGATGCCTTTTTGGTTGGTCGATAGAGTAGAAGCCATAATTCCTATGGAGTCTATCGTGTCTAGTCCGCGCATAGTGGCACTTGCAGGGGTAACAGACCGTGGATCCCTAGAAGAAAGGCTCACGTCGTTGGAAGAGCTAGAAGAAGAATGGTTGGGACTCGATGAAGGGATCTAGTAGGGTGATCTAAGGCTCCAAGAACTCATGAATGAAAAAGTTCGGTTGAGGGAGAAAAGCGCCATGGTGAAAGTGGAAGTCAAGAAGCATAAGGAATAAAGAAGAACTTTCCTGATAGAAAAACAGAAGTAATAAAGTAGGATGAGCCCAATTACATCATTAGACTTAGGGAACACCACTAAGGGTTTCTCAGTTTTCTGCATGAGATGGGACCATATGTTATTAAAGAAATCATAGATGGTGACACGACGTAGTTGGTGAAGTTAAATGGTGAAATATTTCCAGGAAAAATATATGGTAGTCGGTTGAAGCCGTATCCAGGTGGATTAGCCACCTGACTAGCTGCAAGAAGCATAGTCTTAGCACTCCAGGTAGCTAAAAGGAGGTGTGGGACTATAAAATACTCTACCCAAGAGCTACGCGATGTCAGGACTACACGTAGTAGTGAAGTGTCATAGGGTCCATGACTGCGCAAGGGTAGTTGTGCTGCCTGTTTCAGACTCTACATCTTAAGGTATAAGTTTTTCAACTGTGCGTGGATTTTCTGAACTCCTAAGCTATGATCCTACAATGGGGTCTCATGTAGCCTCATCGCGATCTCTAAGGCCTCTACCTGAGTCGTTAACTTCTGGTACGACAGTGTGCTCCTTAGAAGTGGGGTCAACAACACTACAAACCATTCGAGGTGTTCTCCATCTGTCAGATTCATATTAGCTTCATGAATCATTCACTTTAGCCTCCAATCTAGTTCCCAAGGAGTCTCGCCTAGTAGCATTGTGATCTCTTTGAATCTAATGATCAACTGCGCCTCCGACTTCAGCCTGCTAAATTCCTTATTTAGCACAATTTGAATATCTGCGATTTCTGCATTCGGATTGTCATTAGAATGCTTAATATACAAGGCTAGCACGCAGTCCTATGGGGTGCTAACCAGTGTCGCTTTCTTTATATTGTCATCTATAACTACCTGCACTTCCCATATGGCTCGTATGACGAACCAGAATTGGTCTGGATCCTAATTTCCCACTCCCTTGAGCACATCCAACTTTATTGTGCTTCCCATATTGACTCGCAGTGGTGGCGAAGGTGGTACAAGTGAAGATGGGGATGATGGTGGTGAATCTGGTGGTGGTGTGGGTGGGGATGGTATGCGTGGAATCCTCTGCCTTATCAAATGGATTGCACTTCACGGAGAGACCTTCGCGAGCTCTTCCTCATCCCCTCATGGAGGTGAAATCAAAGGGCTATTCTCTCGTCGCTTACCTCCTTCGTTTCTGTAGGTTTTTCCACTTCGCGTAGCTCTGAACATCAAGGTAATTGCATAACCTTCTTTTCACACAATAGCATTTTAATCCAAGTATTCAGAAACTTTATGTACTTACCTCGCAGTCCTTTGAGGAAGCATCACTTTTCCTCGCTATAACTAACTAAAGTGTCTACCGCAAACTCAGTAATGAATCCTCCTATAATCCGACCAAGCTATTGATCAATAGTGTGCGCTATCCTATCCTTTAATGCTTCCAATATGCACACCAACTCTAGGGTCCACACAATAGGACCGTCGTGTTTCCACCTTCCTTGGCTATCTGCTAGCTTCATGATTAACTCATACAACTCAGTAGGGAAAGATGCGAAGAAGATTTTGTGGATGTCTGTGTACAAGTAGTAGTCTAACCACTCTTCTTTTTTCAGTCACAGATTCTTGTTCTCCTGTGCTGCAAACTTGTGAATTCTCTTGTCGAACCAACCTTCAATTTCCTCATTAGTTGGATTCCAATGATACGACATCAAACATCTCTATGCAGATTCCGGTCCCGGCAACAAAACCATTTGTTGGCTTCAGGCAGCCTGACCCAGGTTTGAAGTTAATTAGACAAACAAGACCCTGCACTACTGGCCCTTTCAAAAACATCCCATGGAGCGTGGACTAAGGTCTCACCTGAAGTAGTATGGCGGGATGCTGGAACCAAGTTTCTGCGCCCTTGAAATGTCTCAAGGGTCGATTTAGTCCAACTGTGAATGGATTCGCGCAGATCACTTCGCGCACTGCCCTGACCTGCAAGGCCTTTGCGATTTGTCATAATCACCTTCGCGCAACCCTAACTAGGGGTTGATGTGCTTTCACACTGCTAAGGCAATAATCTGCGCTATTTCCCCATGTTACACCACATATCTTACTTATCTTCTTATAATTGTTAGTTAACTTTACATAGATAGATACTTGATCTTATATTCACTTAATCAACACAATCAAATAAGTTCGTGCACCGTATAAAAGTGAAATTTCAATTTATACCCAATACATTCAATGCACAAAACTGGAAAAAGATACACAAAAATTATATGAAACTTCTCTTTATTACTTCTCCAATGGTTACAAACTCAACTCACCCTGTCCACTCAGCTGTAGGGGTCTGCACACTCAGCTGCAGACTATTAGGCCTCTACGCATTTAGTTGCAGAGCCTTCTCCTACTCTATGATCCAAGACTCAACTCTACACTTAGATAAGACTCAATTGTTCATCCTTCATTAATGACTTCCTTCTGTCTGATTTACAACTTAGAGCCTCGCTCTATTTATACAATCCCATGGTCCGTAAACCATGGGTAGATCTCTAAAGCCGACATTACATTACAAAAATGAGGGCAGACAACCCTATGACTCATTTACAAGATCGTACTCTGCACCCAGGAAACAAGGAGTCTTTACATCAAATTTAGTCAAAATCTGGGCTTTAAGCCCCAAAACTTCCTTTAGGGGATCCTACACCCAACACTCAAATGACATCCATCCAAAATACTTATCCTATCAACCATATCAACTTGAAAATTTTAATGAGATAAATCGATAAACCAACATAGTGTTTTCTATTCTAGATCTAATCCTCCTAACACTGATCGAGGCAATTCTCCCCATAAATAATGGGGAGTAGGAAGATGAAAGGGAGTTAAAACTCTATACTATATATTTCAAATTGGACTTTTCATTTTTCGTGAGAATGAGTAAAAAGAAGCTGATAGGTTAGTCAAGATATATAACCATTGTTAGAGCATAAAATCTTTGAATAAACTAGATAGAAGTACTACAAGATATCATCTTAGAGGAGCTGAAGATTCAGAAAAAATTGTAAGAAATGACCAAAAAAGAGTTAGAAAAATTAGTCATGAAGGGTAATTTGACCCAACACAAACTAATACAATAGATTTATTTTTTTGATAAGCTAAGTGTGTAGTGCCTTCTAGGTTTATAATAAACTATCCTTACATGGGGATATATTTAATTTTCTATGAGTTCATCAGCTCGGATTTTCTTATCAATTCCCCCTTTTAAATAGATTAGAATTCTTGTGTTCTTTCATTCAGTATAGATAATATCCCATAGGTGCACCCATCATTGTAATTATTACACAAATCTCACAGTCCTTACACACAACTAAGAATGGCAGTTGAGCCAAAATTTGAATGGTCCTCTCATACCAAATTTTGTCAGGTCCAGTTGGGACATCATACCAGAGAGAGTCAAAAACTATTGTTGGGAAATTTTTTGTTATCAACAAGTATGGGAATTATGGAATAGAGGTCCATAATAAGGTTGAGACCAAAAAATTTGGTCATTTAAGTCCTCAAGATGGATCCTAAATCTTTTCTATAGAAATTTTCAAGGTGGGATAAGGAGTAAAAATGACACATAAACTTGATTCCTCCCAATATTCTACTCTAAAATATGGCTGAAAAATAATATATTAATCCAACCACAATTATTTATACTTTACAGAGCTTCCTCTTGGATCCTATCTAACAAGATGTGAACAAATTTATTTACCTAGAACATCTAAGTAAAATGCCTACCTAGATCTCTTAGAAAAACATAATGAGCCATCCTCAAAATTATCCACCTCCTCAAGTTAGAAAATAATATTAAGGGAAGGAAAAATTAATTTCAATCCTAAAACACCAATACAATTTTTGCTACTTATTTTTATCAATAAATATAATTCTATTAATGAAACATGACTATGTAATAAAAAAATGTTAACACTCAAAATAGTTTTTTGGAAAGGTTCCATCACCTAAGGAGAACATAGAGACCAAGGAGATACTAAATATGAGGCTCCCATAATAGGTACAACTTAACTTGCACATATCATTATGATACTCTAGTAGTTTGAGTTAATTTGATTGTCCCTCTTTAATCCATCCATCACTACAACACATGAACTCTTGAAGCCTAATGTTTACATGTAATGAAAAGGCTTGTTTAATCCAATCCCTCTACTCTAGAACTTCTCACATCGACACATTGTCAAGATATTTTGTGTGAACTAAAGATAATTTGTGATCCCATATTTAGTACCATGATTTAAAGATTCCCATCCATTGTCTACTTTATTTTGTATAAACATGAGAAGGATACATAAAAACTTGTCTTAGTGGTGATAGGTCTTCTAAAAATTCCACAACATCATAAGATGATCCATAGAAACATCGCCAAAAGTCAAACCATATTAAATAGTTATCAATTTAATAATTCATTATATAGTTTAATATATGTTATTTTCTAAATAAAGCATGGTTAATAATAATTTTCTTAACAATAACAAAAGAAATTATATCTTATATAATAGAATATGTTTGTGTGTGTTTTTATTAGAAAAAACAAAGTTGATCATATTTCTATTCAATTTCAAAAGAAATACACATAGCAGATACTTATAGCATTCACAAGGAATTGAGGTTGTTATATTCTCGTTACAAATTTCTATCTCAATATTTAAAATTACAGCAAAAAAATTAAGAAGGCCATAGCCCTTTATAAAATTGATTGTAAACATCTAATATTTTAAATATTTATAATTAAATTATACCATGATAGAAGTTTAATCCTTTCCGATAAGAAAATGATTTACTATATCGTCACCTAGAATAGAGTACTATCAGAAAGGTCTATGTAGATATGGCATTCTATTCACTCAATATTGATTATTGCAAAAAATATTTGGAGTTCTACTCTTCACCTAGCCATAGACCTTGTTGCTCCAGATATTTCAATAAAAAGTCGCGCACAAGCCAACAATCCATTATTATGTTGTCCCTTCTTAGACTTGTCCTCAATTACACAAGAAAAAGTGATTATAAGGAACCTAACCCTATGATCCATCTATCATTATATAATTTTTCCTCCTTTCTTAACGTTTTCCTTTCACAGAAACCTCCATTATTGTTAATGTTTTATCTCTTATTACATAATTTTCCATCGCCATCATCGTCTTCGTCATCATCATCATCATCATCATCATCATTTTGTATTTCCTTTCTATTCTACTTTCAAATTTTCTTATATATAATTCTATTATTATTATATTACTTAATATTATGTGGGATCTAACAATCCTCTTCTCATGGGATCTAAAGCTCCCTCTCAAGAGAGCACCACCACTTTCTCCTCATCAAACTTTGCATCCCTTCACACAATTGTTATTCTCATGGATGGCGAGTACACGCGGTAGTTGTGGGTAGTTTTTGTGTAACCCAAAAATACCCCCAATCATGTAGTTGACTCATGTTTATTCCTTGATTATTTGGATACATGGTAGTAAACAGAGGCTCCAAAAATCCCGAAGTGCAACACATCCAACTTTCTCCCCGATAAATTCTCCTACAATGTAATCATGCCAAGAATATGATGAGGACTCTGGTTCGTCAAATAGACTAGTGTGTTGCATGCCTCAAACCACAAATGGAGGGGTAGGCCTTGGTCATGCAACATCACCCTTGTTTCTCAGCCACCACATTATGTTGTGGATTATGGCATGTTGTGAACTCTCGTCAAATGCCTTCTTTGGCACAATTTTTTTAAATTCATTTGACATGTACTCAGCTGCATTATTTCTCCCGAGAGCCTTCACCTTCTTGCTAGTTTCTTTCTCAACCAGTTCCTTGAATTCTACGAACTTGGAGAATTTCTCATATTTCTCCTACATGAAGAAGATGCAACACTTTCGTGACAAGTCATCAATAAAAATGACAATATTTTTGTTTGCCAATGGAGGCTATCAAGAAAGTTCCACGGAAATTAGAGTGGATCCTTCCTAGGACTGCATGTGCTTTGTTTTCTTGACCATGTAATGTGGATTTTATGTACTTCTCCAATGTACATCCTTTGCATACATCATGTTGCTCAAGTGATCCTTTAGGGAGGCATGGTCACTTGTTGTATAATCTTCAAGGAAACATGATGCAAATGGAAATGTCTTATGTGCCAAAGTTCAATAACATCTCAACCCTGCACTTTCTCCACCTTAGTTCTTAATGCAATAGATTCTTCCACATTTATCTTATACAGGTTCTTCACAGGAACCCAGATCTGTTTCACTTGTCTCGTGGTTGTGTCCCAGGAATGATTTTCCTTTGCGAAATATCACATCATAACCACAATCTTTTGAAATTGCAATAGAGCTGGGATTTTTCTTTAGGCCTAGAACATACATGACATCCATGAGCCTGAGAGGGGAAGGCAAATCCATCTCAAAGGTGACTGTATCAATACTAGTTGCGATGTACCTTCCGTAGTCCCCTAGCTTGATGTGCATTTGCGGATATTTCTCCTCCAAGTCAATGAAAAAAATATCTACACCCTATCATGTGGAACGATGCACTTGAGTCCAAGTACCACACACTCCCCATCATTGTGTTGGACATTCATGCAATAAGGGTAAAGTGAAGCTTGAAATGTGAATCCAAAGCTTCACCTGTTGGTTCTCCTAAGGTCTACTTTCTTTCCTTTTTGTGTGGACACTGAATGGCGTAGTTATCGTATTAATGAAAAGGAAGCATTTAATTTTTTACAAATATTTTTTCTTCCACCTTGGGTATATTCTGGGTTGGTTTGAGATTTCTTCACTTTCCCTTCTTTCCCTTTCCAACGAATGGAAATTTTTCTTCATCCTCGCCCTTGGATGAGGTCCCATCTCTAGTATTCCACCTTATTTTCTCTTGTACCAACTTAGACGATATGCATTGCCAATTCAGTAGTTTCTCCCTTTTGTTCACTGAATCTTGATAGATATGCCATATATTGGGAAGGCCCAAAAGGGAAAGGCTTACTAAGTCATCCTCTGATACAGTATTGCCAAAACTTGCAAGATCATCATGAACTTGTGTGAACCTACACAGATACTGCAGGATAGTGTCATTCTTATGCATCTGGATATTTCAAAGTTTATCCTTGACCGCGAGCTTCCTGTGGTCACTACTATTCTGGAAGAAATTTGTCAATTCCTACCACATTGCATAAGGATTTTCTTTCCCATTGAGATTAGTGGCAATGTTGTCCCCTACTCCCTCCAATATTATTCTCCTGACCTTAGCTACATGTTTCTTCCACTAAGCAGGGTTCTCGACATCTAATTCTGCTGGTTTTGCAACATTTATCTTCATGTATCCTAGCAATCCATTGTCATCAAATACCTCCTCCATGCTATCCTTCCATGTGATGAAATTGGAGTTTCCTCTACCCTCAACCCATTGAAGGTCATCTTCTCAGATATTGAGAGATCCTCCTACATTGAACTACAAATTC
>Ga0115851_102316_pt1 | contig 10024 bp, 4 predicted proteins | sample InSIn2gowninarea_FD_83865 | JGI IMG/M metagenome (GOLD analysis project Ga0115851, IMG submission 83865)
GATGTGCCCCTAATGGTGCTGGTATCCGGAGCATCGTTCGCACTTTCTTACCGCTACGAAGCATTCACTTCTTATTTATGGAAACGTATAAAACGGTTGGTCTTTCCAACATGGATTTTTTGGTTTCGGGGTTAAAGCGCGTCAAGCCATGCGCCGAGCCTAGCCATAAATTACCTAAATTATCGGGTTTGATTGAATTAATTATATCGTCAGTTAGTCCATCCTTTTCGCGAAAGTGCGTAAATTTTCCAGTACTTTGATCCAATAAATTTAAGCCGCCGCCACGCGTCGCAACCCATAAGCGTTGGTTGCTGTCTTCGGTAATATCGAGTACCACATCAAAGCTTAAACTTTGCGGATCTTTAGGGTCGTGACGATAAAAAATAAATTGATCCAGCGCGCGGTCGTAGCGACCTAAACCTTCGTTCGCGCCCACCCAAATTTGACCCTGGTGATCTTCATACACTTTCCATACAAGAAAGAAATTTTCATTCGTAATTGCTTGTTTTTGGTAGTTTACAAAGTCATCGGTATCTTGCTGGTAACGGTTCAGTCCACCACCGATGGTTCCAATCCATAGGTTTTGTTGTTGATCGTTACACAATGCCCATATGTTGTTGTTGGACAGCGATCCCGGATTTAGACTGAAGTTGTACCTTTTGGCGGTTCCGGTTTTAGGATCAAAATGATTTAATCCGCCGTGCCAGGTGCCCAGCCACAAGGTGCCATCGCGGTCATGCTTAACACTTAATATCGCTCCTGGACTTATGGATTTCGGATTTTTTTCATCGTGTTTGTAGTGGGTAAACGTATTCGTGGTGCGATTAAAACGGTTAAGCCCACCGCCGTCGGTGCCTAACCATAAGATACCGGACTCATCCTCATCCATCGCTAATACGGAGCTCTGGCTTAAACCATTCGTATTATTGGGATCATTTCGATACGTCTGGAATACCGTGCTCGAGGTATCTAAAAAATTGACACCGGTAGGGAAAGTTCCAACCCAAAGGTCGTGGTTAACATCAACAAACACGCTGCGTACAGTACTGCTATTAAGACTGGCTTTATCATTCGGATTATTTGTGTAGCGAGAAAATTCGAGGGTCTGGCGATTTAAATAATTGAGCCCACCTTCAGTGGCGAGCCACAAATTGCCTTGTATATCTTCAGCTATGCCCATAACGGTTTTGTGCAGGAGGGCGTTGGGGTCGTCTTTGTTCGCCTTCAAATGAAGGAATTCATTTTTAACAGGGTTTAAGCGACCTATGCCGCCGCCGTCAGTACCCACCCAGATAAAGCCATCCCGGTCTTCAAAAATACTGACGAGGTTACTGTGGTTGGGGCCGTTCGCTTCGTTAACCATGTAGGGGTAACGTTGGACTGTTCCCGTCTTGATATCAAAACGGTTGATGCCGTGGGCATCGTGACCAATCCATAGGGTTTTTCCCGAACGATCTATGAAAACCGTACGTATTTCATGGCTGGAAATGGAGTTGTCATTATTGGGGTCATGGCGGAAGTTAGTGAAGGAAGTTCGATCAGCGTTTAATTTAGATAGCCCGCCGAAAGTGCCGATCCAGAGATTACCTTCAGCATCCTCGGCGATACTGCGGGTTATGTTTGCTGCAATACTATTACTATTATTCTTGTCGTGCTTAAAGTGGGTAAAGGTTCCTGAGTCACGGTTAAAACGGTTCAAACCACCATCAGTTGCTACCCAGAGGACACCTTTGCTGTCCTCTACGATATCCCATACAACGTTACTGCTGAGGCTACCGGGATCATTCGGCTTATTGTGGTAAGTCACAAAATTATAGCCGTCATACTGCACAAGGCCTTCCAGCCCGCCAAACCACATGTAGCCCAAATGATCTTGGTTGATAGTTTCGACTGAACCAACCGAAATACCATCATCTGCTAGCAAATGAACAAATTGCAGGCTAGGTGGGGGTGCTTGGGCAATCGAAAGACAAGGTACAAGGCTTAGGAAAAAGACGATGCCAATGAATATGCGCTGTCTGAATATATTAAGAGTAGGAAAAACTCTATTAAACATAGTGTGGCCTGGAGGTCTGGGATCTATCAGCTTATTTTGGTGATGCGCAAATACATCTGTAATAAACCAGAGTTGTACAGAAATTATTCACTCACTGACTAATCTGTAGATCTTTTTATTGTTTACGCAGCGTAGGATTTGCCGTTCGACTTGAGCGCATTATTCCTGGCGCATGATCGAACAGGCTCGCAAAATCCATTGTTTAATTCTAGATCAAGTTTTGGGAAGCATCGTTAAATTTGTTGAAATGTCTATTGTTAACGTATGAATGAAAAAAGAGCGCATATAGCGCTCTTTTCAGATGATCAGATTTGATGTCTGTAGCCTGCAAAATATTGCAATACTAGCCTGTTAACAAGTAGTTCACATTTCTGATGTTTGATTGGCTTGAGAGGCGTGGAATCAGCACTTTCTTCACCAAATAAATTTGCACAAATGCAATGCATGACGCTAGCGCAAACACTATCGGATATTTTATATAGAACTCGAGATTAATGATTTCAATGAGCGGAATATGCCAGAGATAAATCCAGATGGTATTTTGTGCAATAAACATTACCGGTTCATAAATTCCCAATTGCTTTACAGCCGTTACTATACGGTCAGAAATAAGCCATAAAAACAGGGATACGGCGAGTGCATAGGATAAATAATAAATGGATGGTGGATATTTAAACTCTTGCGTAAGCACGAGAGTCCCTGACGCATTCCATAATATTGCACCGACTGTGACGCAAACTGCGAAAGCTACCATCATGAAATTAATCATATGTTGCTTGGAAAGTTGAGTGAGCCTCAATCCTATGGCAAAAAGAATCGCATAAGGTATTACATACAACACCGTATTTTCGAACATGGTTCTAATAGGTGATTCCGAAAAGGATTTGGTGATAAATAGAATTATTTCATATGCAATATAAATTGCCGCAGTCACCGAAAAAAAAGTCGCGTGGGATTTTGTGGAGTTACTAAATTTTAAAATAAATGGCGATACTAACGCGACTAACAGGAACACTCGGATTATCCAAACGTAACCAATTCCTGACAGCAATATGTAGCTTCCAATCACAGTTTTAATGCCGGGGGCAACAATGGGGAAATTTGTGGCAAATATAACGGCGAAATAGACTGTCAAAAAAATCCATGTTGGAAAGACCAACCGTTTTATACGTTTCCATAAATAAGAAGTGAATGCTTCGTAGCGGTAAGAAAGTGCGAACGATGCTCCGGATACCAGCACCATTAGGGGCACATCAAAGTTGCGTATTTGGGCAATAAGCGGTGAGGGATCGGTGTGCGCTAAAATAATCATCGCCAATCCGATAAAGCGCAATATGTCGATTTTTTCATCGCGCGCCATGGTTTGCCGTGGTTCAACCTGGCCTGTAGAGTTACTCATTACATCTCTCCTTACAAAAATTTCAAAAGCCCGAGTACCTCCATTATTGTTTTAATTCCGGGTGCGTATACAGCGCGCTATTTTTACAAAATACGATTACGAATCCAACACCATTTTGCTTTTATGGCGCGCCAATCTTCTTTGTGGTTCACAAATATTAAAAATATATAAACTTTCTGCTATTTGGTCAGCGCCAATAAATTTTTGATCCGCTATCGTCACAGAATCTTTGCAAAAGCCATTCCTAAAGCTTATGGATTTAATGAAGGGCAAGCGCTCGTTCTAAAAAAGCTGAGAGTCAGCACAAAATCTATCAAACTGCTGGGCGTGCATGACATGTATGCATGGATTTTTTTAAGTGGGACTGAATGAATTTGAAAAAATTTGCCACCATTGTTGCCATCATAAAGAGCAACGTTATTCTTAATTTACGTAACTTGGTGCAAATCTCAATTAGTTTAAAAATCATTAAATGTTGATATGTCGCTAATAAAATTTAGCGACATATCAAAAAAATGACTATTGCGCCGCTTGTGTACTTTGGTCTTCTTTTTCAAGTTCGAGAACCTGACGTTCGGAAAGACCAGAAGGTACAACCATCAATTCTTTGTTTGCATTCAGGCGTAGCTCGATGCGTGAACCCAGTTCAACTGCTTCTGCATGAGTTATCGACACACATTTACCAACGCGCGTTAATTTTGCGTTTGCAAACCCGATTGTTAACCCGAGCCTTCCGTCTTCACGCCACTCTTTCCAATGGCCGTAGCCTTCACTTCTAGGCGAAACAGTGGTGATTTGCCATTCAAAGCCATCGTGGCCAACATCTTTTGCATAGTCGCCGTGCATGAAAATTTGGTCGCCTTCCTGAGTTGCCCGACCGTTCCAGTCAGGAAAGGTGTCGGAAACCCAGTAGTACAATTGTTGTGTTCCACGAGTTCCGGCGTAGTAGAAGCACAGGCCTTGTGTTGCCCATTGTGTATGGGTTGTTGTTGAATCATCGTAGGCTGTGACTAGCCATCGATTACCATCTTTCACCAAATCGGGGTGATGTGGCGATATGGCGTTCGCTGCCATTGAGCCAGCTAATATCAATGTAGCGGGGATTAAAGAAGTGAGGTATAGCTTCCGACTAAACATAATAAATCTCCTTGAGTGATGTGAACGAATGTATTGCTGCACGGTTTAAAAAACCGTGAGCAATAAAATAATCACATCCAAATCCCTTTGCTAGAGTGTTGCACGACACCTACAGTTTATTATGCGATAAGAATTTTTTTGACATTCAAAAATTTTTAATTTGCTTATTTTTACTGTTTAACAAACTAATAGACATCGCGAATATAACGTTTGTCCATATTAAGCTTGCGCATATAGTTTGCAGTTTCTGCTTCATCAAAACGTCCAAATTTTTGAACGATGTCGCGTAATGCAGTATCAACATCTTTGGCCATTCGGCTCGCATCACCACATACGCAAAAATAAGCACCTTGCTCAAGCCAGTTCCACAATTGCTCGCCTTGTTCACGCATGCGATCTTGCACATAAATCTTCTGTGTCTGGTCACGTGAGAATGCCAGGCTCAATTCATTAAGTACGCCATCTTTCTGGAATTGCTCAAGTTCGTCACGGTAATAAAAATCAGTGGTTGCATGTTGCTCACCAAAAAATAACCAGTTTTTTCCATTGTCTCCGCGTGCCTGCCGCTCATGCAGAAATCCTCGAAATGGTGCTACGCCCGTACCGGGGCCAACCATGATAAGCGGGGCGCTACCGTCGGCTGGAACATGAAAATGTTTACTCGGTTGCAGAAATATCGGTACATCTGTTCCTTCTGCCCGGTCAGCCAGGAAGGTCGAGCTAACACCTTTGCGTGTTTTTTTCCCGTCCGCGTAGCGCGTGTAACGCACAGCTGAAACTGTTAAATGAATTTGGTTGGCGTGTGCCTTCGGGCTCGACGAAATTGAATAAAGACGCGGCTGAATTCGTTTAAGTTGTTGAATAAGTTCTTCGGGCGCGCAGTGGATCGGATAATCATGCAACACATCTACCAATTGTCGACCCCATAGCCAATCTTGTAATTCTTTTTTATTCTCAGTGTTTAAAAGTTTTTTCAATTCCTTATTTGCTGAGCGCTCTGCAATAAAATTAAGCATCTCATTACTTGGTCGCGAAATTTCAAAATTGTCCATTAACGCGAGTCGCAATGGCTTTTCCTGGGTATCGACTAGAACAGGAGAATCACCGTTTAGATGCAGAGTTTGTGCTAATTCAAAAACAAGGTCGGGACAATTTTTAGGCCAGACACCCAGTGCGTCCCCCGCCTCATAACTAATTCCTGAATCGCCCAAATCAAAACCAAACCATCGTACATCTTTACCCGAAGCTGTACCGCTAAGGCGTTTATTAATAACAAGGCGAGCTGGGTAGGGACTGGTTTTGGTGTAACCGGCAATCGATGCTTTTGCAATATCCCCTGCAGGAGAGGCAGAAATTGCGGCTCCTTGTGCGCTGAATTTATTAGTGAGCGTTTGATGTACGCGGGCAATCCACTGCGCAGCGGGCGCGTCGAAATCGGCATCGCAGTCCACTCGCTCTATCAGCGGTTTACTGCCAAGTTCTACCAGACGCGCATACAATTTTTTCCCATGGCCGCAAAATTGATCGTAGTTTGAGTCTCCCAACGCGAGTAGTGCAAACTCAAGATTTTCCAGTATCGGTGCGTTTTCACTATTAAGTTGATGCCAGAAACCGCCACCGTTGTCAGGAGCGTCTCCATCACCAAAAGTGCTTGTGATAAATAACGCACAGCTATCTTTCGCTAATGCATCGACAGTGTATTCATCCATGGGTTGCAAGTTTACAGACCAACCTGCGGTAGTAAGCTGTGTAGATACTTTTAGTGCTAACTCTTCTGCATTTCCCGTTTGCGATGCCCACAGCAGCGTTACCAATTTTTTATCCGCTGACGAACTCGTGTTCACTTGTGTAGTGAGTTTGAGTTGCTGGTTTAGTTTGTTAAACCATTGGTTCGCGATCTCATCAAAATCCGTATCGCAGTCAAGTCTGTCTATTAACGGTTGTGCTCCGAGTGCTTGCAAACGCGAGAACAAATTTTTTCCATGTCCGCAAAATTGCCCGTAATTTGAATCTCCTATTGCTAGCACGGCGAATTGAAGCTGATTGAGATTTGGAAAATTTTCCGCTCGGAGTTGGCTCCAAAAAACCTGACCATTATCGGGTGCATCGCCGTCACCAAATGTGCTGCTGATTAAAAACAGGTGGCGCTCTTTAGTGAGATCTGCAGGGTTGTAATCATCCATGGATTTTAAGTTGACAGCCCAACCCGCATTGGTAAGTTCAGAACCGAATTTTTCGGCCAAGCTTTCAGCATTACCAGTTTGCGATGCCCATAGCACAGTAATTTTTGGCTGTGTCTGTGCTTGAGTTTTAAAGAGATTGGTATCAAGCCTGTTTGCCTCTACTAAATGAAATGGCAATACACTACTAAACATGCCAGCCAAAAGCCCGTTTATCCATGTTCGGTTTTGGGGATTGAGCGGGGCATCTGCAGGAATTCCTGGCAGTGTATTGATATACGTGGCGCTAGCGCGAAGCCCGCTGATGTAGCCGTTCAGGTATTTGCGTTCCTCATCGGTAAATTGCGGTGGAGGCGCTTCAGCTAATCCAATTGATTGCGCAAATGCAGTGATTAATTGTGTGCTGGTGTCGCGCTGAACGGCGGTGAGTGCTGGTTTGAATCCTACGCCCTGTTGTGAATTTTGAATTTCAGAATCAGCGGCAATAATGTTGACTCGGGTTAATTTTACCGCACACACTTTTAATTCCGGTTGCTGCGATATAGCGTCTACTTTATCGCTTGTAACGGCATTAATTGCGAGGTCATCACCGTAAATATCATTCCAATGAAACGGTGCAAAACAGCCACCTTGTAAAACTCTGGTCGTGACCACGGCTGGCAGAATCGCATAACCGCGGCGCGATCGAATCTCTACCTTATCTTTATCTTTTATGCCAAGTTCTGCGGCGTCTTCGGGATGAATTTCTATAAATGGCCCTGGGTTGAGTTTATTGAGCGTATTGATTTTTCCGGTCTTTGTAAGCGTATGCCATTGGTGTTGGACTCGTCCGGTATTGAGGATGAAGGGGAATTCACCATCGGGCATTTCCTCAGGCGCTACATGAGGGCGTGGCAAAAACACCGCTTTACCTGACTCAGTTGCAAATACCAACGCTGGCGATGAGCCATCGGTAACGTGTTTTAGCGGTTGATTTACGCCGGTATTTAAATAGCGAATCGGGTTTCGGTCACTGCTGTCTTCATCTGCGCATGGCCATTGGACAGGTGTTTGACGTAAACGACCATAGCTTACGCCACGAAGGTCGTAGCCCGTCTTAGGGTTGGAGCTGCGTCTGATTTCATCAAACACTTCTTCAGCAAGAACACGGATCTTTAACATTTAGGGATTACTTCCAAATTGCAGGATGCTGTTTGAACGGATGCCAGTTCGGGCTTAGTGACCGCGCTTTTTTACAGGCCACGCGCAGCTTAGTGAGTTCTTACGCGTTAGGCAATCTCTGACGCATCCCCGGTGACGCACCAATTATTAACAATTTTATTTACAACCCACATAATACAAGCCAATAACGGGCTGCGTGCATGCACTTTTTAAATACACTTTTACGATATTCCCGCATTTTGTGCTCGCATTGAGTGCAAACCTACTTAATTACAACAGCATTTGACGAAGTTTGCCGACACCATAATTTAATTGGAACACACCAAAACAAAAAATTTAACAAGAAGATATTTTCTATAGTACTCATCAAATAGTTTCCCATATAAAAATCCATAAAAACGGTTCATTTCAGCCTACTTCCATTACTCATCTCTGTCGTGTGGCATAGCGCTTGCAAAACTCGTAGCAACCGGAGTTTTGCACATGTCCTATTCCAACAATATCGAACAAGCGTCCAAGGGAATTTCTCCCGTTAAAACTGTAGCTACTGTATGCCCTTACTGCGGTGTTGGGTGCGGAATGCTACTGGAAACCGATGGTAAAAAAGTTCTGAAAGTGACTGGAGATAAAAATCATCCCAGCAACTTCGGACGCTTGTGCACCAAAGGTTCATCAAGCGCGCAAGCATTAACAAACTCCGGCCGCATGGAGTCCGCATTTGTCCGTGAAGATCGTCGCCATGATCCCGTGAAGACTTCGATAGATGACGCAATCACGTCCACAGCCAAACGGCTACGCTCAATTATCGACACCCACGGCCCCGATGCAATTTCCTTTTACGTGTCCGGGCAGATGTCTATCGAATCGCAATACTTAGTGAATAAATTGGCCAAGGGCTTTGTCCGCACCAATAATATTGAATCCAACTCACGCCTATGTATGGCAAGCGCTGGCGCTGGTTATAAACTTTCTCTCGGATCTGATGCGCCGCCTGGCTCCTATCAGGATTTCGATAAATCCGATCTGTTTTTCGTGATTGGTGCCAACATGGCCGATTGTCACCCCATCCTGTTTTTACGCATGATGGATCGAGTGAAAGCGGGCGCAAAATTAATTGTGGTAGACCCACGTCGCACACTGACTGCGGAAAAAGCTGATCTGTTTATGCAGATCAAGCCAGGCACCGATTTGTCACTATTAAACGGGTTGCTTCACCTGCTTGTGAAGAACGGAAAAACTGACCCGGATTTTATTGCTAAATTCACGCAGGGTTGGGGAGCCATGCCAGAATTTCTGGCCGAGTACACTCCCGAAAAAGTTAGTGAAACCACAGGTATTTCTGCGAGTGGCATTATAAAAGCCAGTGAGATGATCGGCGCTGCACCGGAATTTATGACGTGCTGGACCATGGGTCTTAACCAAAGTACCCACGGCACCTGGAACACCAATGCCATCTGCAACTTGCATTTGGCTACAGGGAAAATATGCCGTCCGGGCAGCGGGCCGTTTTCCCTTACCGGTCAACCCAATGCGATGGGTGGCAGAGAAATGGGTTATATGGGCCCAGGCCTGCCAGGTCAACGCAGTTTATTAGTGGATAACGACCGTACGTTTGTAGAAAATATGTGGGGAGTTGCACCCGGTACCATTCGCACTGCGCTGGGTAAAGGTACGGTCGATATGTTCGAGCGTATGGCCAAGGGCGATATAAAGGCCTGCTGGATAATTTGCACAAATCCCGTTGCTACAGTTCCCAATCGGAAAATCGTGATCGAGGCCTTACAGAAGGCTGAGCTGGTTATCGCCCAGGACGCCTTTCTCGACACTGAAACAAATCGCTATGCCGACATTTTACTGCCGGGCGCTTTATGGGCTGAAGCAGAGGGCGTGATGATTAACTCCGAGCGTAATATCACTCTAATGCAGGAGGCGGTTAGTCCTCCGGGTGATGCGCTACCGGATTGGCAGATTGTCGCACGGGTGGCTTGTGAAATGGGTTTTGAGGAAGGCTTCAGTTTTAATTCCGCTGAAGAAGTGTTTGATGAAATCAGACGCAGCTCCAACCCTAAGACGGGCTACGACCTTCGTGGC
>Ga0115851_102319_pt1 | contig 10023 bp, 5 predicted proteins | sample InSIn2gowninarea_FD_83865 | JGI IMG/M metagenome (GOLD analysis project Ga0115851, IMG submission 83865)
TAAACCAAGCTGCAATTAAATGATGTTTTGGTCCTCAAGAAAGTTAGTGGATTATGATAAAAAGAACCATCAAGAGATTAGCAACTTGACAAAACTTGATAAAGTAAACTAAGCAATGAAACTAATGCAAATCAATGTAAAAGTCAGCAGTCTAAATAAGACAACTTCAAATGCCACTAGTGATAAAAAGAGGAAGAGCAACACTGTCCCGGGCTCCTAATACATCTGCAAGAACACACTGATCAGTCATGAAAAGTATGGAAATGTAAATCAACATAATTCAAACTGTACAATAATATACATGTCAAAAGAAAACAAAATTGCAGAAATTCAAATTGTACATTAATATACATGGAAAATCAGAAAAAAGAAATGCTGGAAAATGAATTTAAAAGCTACTCTACAGTGGTTGTAGCAGACAGGGGCCCTCCATCCACCTCAGCCAATTAAAAGATCAGTTACAAGGGTAGAAACAGAACTGTCTTCTTGTATTAAATCAGCACATAACAAAATACAGTGGGGAGCGTAAACGCTTTATAAAATGGTCTGAAACAGAGTTTTTTTACAATCAAATGATAACAACAAAAGATTAAGCTTAAAGACTAACTAATCAGCGTGTGGAAACACTTTATTTATAGCAAAAAAACAAAATTTTTCTGTGCGTAAACTAAGCTAAACTAACAGCTGTGCAAAGACACGTTTCTCTAGCACCGTCCATGGATTTAGACAACGGTCATCATGGTTGATAAATCCGCTGTTGGATTCTTGTCCCCTGTAGTCCTCGTGGCTAAGGAAGAAACCATCTATGCCTTCCGTGTTCCAACTGAACATGCAGAGCCGTGTCACCATTTGCAACTTTGTCGTTTGACCAGAGTTACCTCCGCGTTGACCAGGGGTGTAGACGACCGGTTTGGCTGAGTTGGCAGGACACACACCATGCACACAGTCATACAAACTTGCCCATGTGGCTCTTTCCCCTGGAGGACACCTGGAACATAGCAATTAAGAAAATGGTTGCGAAATCTGGGGTCGGCTATAGAATCAGAGATCAGTTGCGGAAACCCTGTATAAGCTACGGAATTGCAACACTTGAACCAAAAATCTAAACCAACAATCACTCATTAACACAATTAGCAAATCATGTTAAAAAGCCCTTTAATATAATGAATTGAACAATTTGATGAAGGAAATGATGAAAAAAGAAGGAAATGAGTAGGAAAAAGGAGGCTGGGAGGATGCGTAAATGAGTGCAGATTTGAGGCTCAACAGTTTGTAGTTCAATTTTTAGGCAGTAGATTAGGTTTGCTTTCAGCACATTTTCAAGTTCTCCTTGTGGACAGTTTTTGGAATGTAACATTTCTTGCTCAATAAAGATGAATCCAGCTTTCCACCAACTCTAAATCTCTCTTAGGAGGCTGTAGCTATTGGGGTTGTGCCCATCTCAAGTGCCCAGTACCTCCTTTGTTTACTTTCATGTGTCTTTGCTGCATTCTTAGAAAAAATCCGCTATTTAGATTTAAATATTGTGTTGTTATTTAGGTTGCTTTTGATGATTAAAATGGTTTTTCATGTTCAAATTTACTTGATAGGTTAATCAAATGGAATATATTTAGAAAAAGGCTACCAAGCACCTTGGATCTCACCTCCCCCTCTATGGAATCATGAGCTGGGACCAATGTGACTTTGCTGCCAAAAATACACATTCTTTGCTTCGCCATGCAATCATTAGTGTTCAATTTTTATTTGCATAAGTTGGTTACATGTTTAGAGTCTCAATTGCTTAGTTTGCATATCATGTCACATTATTTTGTTGCAAATAAACTACTGTTCATTTTCCTTGCTGTTATTTAGGTCAAATTAGGTCAAGATAGCTAGATCTTGGGTTTGCATAGTCTTTGTTTGGTCAGTTTTAGAAAATTGTGTGTACATCACCTATATTACCTCTTTATCTACCTTTCCTCCATTATATAATCTACTCCAACCCTTAATCCATGATTCCTACCCTTCATTTGCCATACTTTTCCCACCTTGCCCTAATTTCTACATTCTTGTGCATCATCGCTTCCTCCATCCTTGAACCAAATCTAATCACTCCTTAGCCTAATGTGCCAGGTCCTAAACCCCTTAACATCATTAACCAACCTCCATTTCCACTTTCCCACCATTTTTCCTCCATGAACCCTCCAAAATCCACTTTTCGGAACATCCTGTAGAAAATTACAGAACATCCTGTAGAAATTCTAGAACATCCTGTAGAACCCCTGCAATCTTCCTGTAGAAGATCATGAATGAGGTTTCTTGATAGCCAAACTTTGTGAAACTGTCTGGAAGGGTGTTAGGGACTCCTTAGACCCTCTCTGAACCTTCCTGACCTCTTCCAAGCATTTCTCCTCCATGATCCACCCTTGCACAGTTAAAGAACAGTGAAAGCATATGCATGATGAAACTGACGACTTAATCAAAAATACAAAAAGATGTTTTCTTCAGATAGAGGTAGTCTAGACACATGTATTTTACCTTCGTAGAAGTAATGGCATCTCTTTCAGTAGTTTTCATTCTCTCCTTTGTATCAGTAGGACTAGCTAGTAGAATTAGGGTTTGCTAGGGTTTGCGTTTTCCTTCAGTTTTTCAATCTCTTTTCGCAATTAGATTAGCTTCCTTCGAGTTAGCTTTTATCCATCAATTAAAAAGCTTCTTCTAAGATCTCATAGAATTTGGCTTAAGATCCTAGCAGAATTGTGCCAGCTGACCAAGTGATAACTTCGGCAAGAGCTAGTACTTGTGCATACAGTTCCGTCTCTTCCAAGTTTGTTACGAACTATCAGGTTGATAAAAGTAAAGACGGGAGTCCTAGGAGTTGCAACATTATTGCTGCAATACTGGAGCCCACCATATTTTTTGCGCCATTGCCAGGGAAGTGTCATAGTATTGGTGATTGCTGCTTTTCTTCTATTTTCCATTAAAACCTTCTGCTAAGTAGTTTATTTCATTTCCAATATGCAATTTCGTTTCCGCAAAAGTAGAGTAGATATTTTCCGCTTTAATAGATTAGCATTTCAATTCTACAATTTCATTTCTGCAAGCGTAGATTAACATTTCAATTCCGTAAGTGTAGCCTAGCATTTCATTCCTGTAATTTCATTTGAGAAAAATAGATTAGTCATTTCCTTCTTTCATTTCAATTCCACATTTTCATTTCAGCAAGATAGTTAGTTGTAGTTCAATCTATTTTAGTTTTGCAAGTACAAGAAGAAAAATACAAAAATAAGCCAAAAAGATTTTCTTTCCTACCTTGTAGGAGTAGAGATAAGTTAGAAAAATGATTTCGCAACAACCCCACTGCTTCACACAGCCAACCTTCTCTCTTCTTCAATGGCTATGAGTAAAGAACCCTTAGGTGGACAACAAGACATATTTGAAGAACCTCTAGGCGAGAAGAAGAAGAAAACATTCCTCTGGAGAAAATGGCTGAAAATAGAAATGTTGGGAGTAGTACCTTGTCCAAGAATGAATTTTCAATTCAGATGGAATATTTCAAGAGCGAGGTGAGGCAGTTTCTTTCCATACAACTGGATACCTTGCGGATCCAAAGGAAGCAAGAGGAATCCAAGAGGGCTTTGGTCATATTTTTTCCTAGGTGCACTAGAAAGCATCCTAGGGATGAATGTCCAATGCCATACCTAGAAGTATGTTTCATCTGTGAAGAATACCATCCTATGAATCAGTGCCTTTCCTTGCCTAAAATTAAAGTTGCATATCAAAGAACCAAAGGAGCCACTAAATCACTCTATTATATAAACCAAAGGAGGCCACATGGACCTAGATCTTACCAGCAGGAACTGCAAGGGACATACGAGACCTATTATGACCCCTATCAAGCCACTTTCATTCCTTCTTGGGGTCCCCCTGCTCATCCTTCCTGGTTCACACCTCCTCCTTGTTCCTTCACAGATCCATATTATGCCCAACTGGTTGCTCATTCGTTTCACTCTTATGCTCAGCCACAACCTCGTTGGAATGCACCTCTTCAAGGGAGGCCCCAATACAACTATCCTCCCGCTCATTTGCCTCCACCACTTGCCCAATCACAAAACCATCCACATCCATCTTAAAAATACACCCCCACTCAACTACCCGTAGCACCGTCTCCAAACCCGCACATTGGAATAGCTCAACCCAATTGCAAAGCTGAGGCAAAAAATTTCCAAATGACTCCTCTTGAGCTCAATGATCTTCACGATAGCTTAAGAAGAGTGTTGCAAAGTAGAGATTATATTGACAACATTGAAGGACCAAAGGAAAAAGAATATTCAGAAGAGGAAATCAAAGAACCATGGGCTACACTTAATGAAGATAAGAGATCATAATCAGAGATCGAGAGAGTTCCCTCGTGGTTACCATCAAATATTCCATGTATTCAAGAGAAAGATCAGCAAAAAGAGGAAGATTATAAAGTCATGATAGAAGGTGACATGAAGAATGATCCAGATCAGCAAAAGGACCAAGGATATCAGAGCTATATTGAGATATGGTTTCAGACGGTCACTTCTTCCTCAGCTATGTTTGATCCTTTCAAAGTGAGATCATTTGGTCTCTGAAATTCGGATACCTGTCAAAGAATGCATTTTGATCCTTCACATCATCTTGTCTCTAATCTTTATATGCACATTTCTCCATTGGAAGTATTCTTATACTTGAAAATGATTTTTTTTCAAGTAGGGTAGGGTAGGAAAAAAAGGAAAAAAGAAAAAAAATGAAAACAAGAGAAAAATAAAAATCTAAGGTGAAAACCTCCTCGGAGGCGCCTTAGATTGGCTCATTGATTGAAAAACTCCATGAGGCAGTCAATGGGTTAGGAAAAAAGAAAAAAGAAAAAGAGAAGAAGATCTCTGGGTGAAAACCTCCCTGGCAGGCACCCAGGGCAGGCAATTAGGGTGAATCCCTCCATGAGGCGCCCTAGTTGTTTAAAAAAAAAAATAGGAGAAAAAGAAAAAGAAAAAGAAAATCTAAATTCCATTGAATAATTTCAGGTTGCAGCAACGACATTGCAGGTCAGGAGGATCACTCAAAACAAAGACAAAGGAAGTTTTGTGCCTTCTATAGGAATTTCTGTATTTCTACAGGAAACATCCTGTAGAACCTTTAGGCGAGCTAGATTCGATTTTGGAAGGGAATATAAAGCTTGGAATCTATTGGTTATGCCTACAAGCATCCATGTTTCCATTCGTCACCCTTTTCCATCATTTTTTCCGACTCATTTTGCTTCTTTTATGAAAACTGTGTTTTTTGCAAGAACTTCCTGTAGAAATTACAAGTTAAAAATGGATTGCAAAAAAAAGTAGTTTGGCAAACATGATAGCTTATTCAAGGGTTCAATAGTCCTCCTACAATTTTCATACTCCTCCTCCACCATCTCCATGCCTGCATCACAACCCAAGCTTAATTTTTCTTTCCATGCAAAAACTTGCAAAATGCTTTGAAGAAAAAATACATAGAACAGAATTTGTTTTTGCCCTAACTTGAAAACCATGCATCCATTTGAAAATATATTTTACAAGGAATTGTATAGGGACGATGGAAACACGCCTGAGAAATTTCAGCCCATTCTGATGCACGGTTTCCAAGAAATCAACCTCCATCACCTTCATCCATTTTTGCATTTTCTCCATATCCATGCAACCGTTTCAAAACCTGTTTCATGGGTCAATGCATATGGGTGATAGTAACCTACCCAAGCAGTTTCAGCGAATTATGATGCACGGTTTCTGAGAAATTGATCTCTGAAATATTTAGCCATTTTCCATCTTTCTCGAAATCTATGCATCCATTGACCATAATTTTTCTATGGGAGGTGAATCATGATGATAGGAACATGCTCAGCAAGTTTCAAATCAATCCGATCTATTCAGGAGCAATGGAAAAAAAAAGTTTCGGTCCTGTGAAAATTTAGCAGTAGCATCTTGAGGGTGCAAATCTGAACGTGGAAACAAACTCTTGCAGCTTAGATCTGGCTAGAGGATACCTACACAAGAAAAATAACCACACATCAGACAGCAAAGAGCTTATAGCACAAAGGAGCCATCATGCAACCACCAAAACAAATGCATGCAGCAACAAAAAACACCTCACAACAACCATTTGACTTCAGGTACGTGACTCGAACTTGTTCCTCTATTGCATGAATCTAATTGAAGAACTACATGAACAAATGGAATTGTGGGGTAAGCCACGAATCTAGCAAGGTTAATTCGATTGCCTTCTCTAGCACTTAGCTGGAAGTCATGCAGTACACGTGGACAGCTGACTCACGGAAAATTAAAGCAACCAAGAGTGTTGGCTGTTTAAACCTTAGTTCGATTGACGGCAGTGATTACAGGGGGTAAACACACAGTTCAGGAACAACACTTCCAGTTGCATGTGGCCACGTACACCTGGCCACTTCACTCCCTCACCACAAATCATGCTAAAATTAAATAGTGCTCGGCTGAAATGCTCACCACCCTCTGTTCAACTGTGGTTAACTGGAGCATGCATCAACCATGTCTAGATCATTTAACCAGTGGTCCTCTGCAATATTCCTACCCGATTTCTCGAGATTTTTGCCGTTTTTAAAAAAAATTCCCACCTATCAGGCTCTTCAGGAAGTGCAGTTTCATTCTACAGGTCTTCTACAGGAAGTACGTTATATCCTTCTGAAGTAGAGGAGCTCAAGTTTTTCTTCATCAAGTTTGGAGCTTGAAGAAAGGTAGGCTCGAAAACACCATTCCCATGCATGATATTTCGAAAGGTGAACGATTAAACTGTCGGGAGTAGGGGAATTCGAGACAAGTTTTCCATGAGTCAAAAAAAACAGTTTTCCTTTGTTGCATGGAATTTCTCAGTTACAGGAACACAATGCAGAAAGGAGGCCTCCCAACATAAGGACAAGGGCCCCTACCAAGTTACGAGGCATCCTCACAACCACTCCCTCCATGAACACTCATTTTTTCAGGGTTTAGACACAATCTAGTCATGGTTCAACCTTCTACAGGAATCTATAGGACTTTCTACAGGAAGTTCTATATTTCTACAAGAAACATCCTGGACAGCCTTTGGGTAGGCCATAATCGATTACAGAGAGGGATTTGAAGCTTGAAGTCCGTTGAGGAGGCATGCAACCACTCTTTTCTTCCATCCTCCACTTGTTTCATCTCCTCTCACCACCATTGCCACCATCTGGTTGAATATACCTGCATCGTCATACCAAAATCCTGTTTTCTCAGATAGAAATTTGTTTTTTCAAGTGAAAAATAAAGCATGTAGAGGCCCGTACACCTTACCTGTCAAGGCACCCTCAGGACCCTTCATCGGTGAAAGCAACTTTGTTTGTTTCATCATGCACTACAAGAGGGGAAACGACTACAAGATGTCCTATAGGAATCTTGTAGCAGCTGATCCAGCTGAAGCACATACCATGGAGACACTAGCAGCTCACATTAAACGAAGCCAGTGCATGCAGCATTCACCACTAGAGAGTTGGGTCTTAAGGTCTTGGAACCAGGATCAGCCAATGGAAGAAGAGCACCAACACCTAGCAACCAACTCTCAAGCCCTATTAGAATACATGGATCAGCAGGCTCAGGCCATAGCACACTTCAAGGATATGGAGCGACTATTGGGGGACAATTGTATTCATGCTTGCACCTGTAGGTGGAACACATTGTCCCACAGCCTCAAAATCAGGGAATACCACACTCCAACTAGAATGAGGGAGGCCTTGGCATGAGGGCCTCCCTACAAAAAGTCTATGCAGAATCTCCAGGCCAGCTAGATAGGCCTCAAGTTAAGTTCCCCTTTGCTTTTGGGATTGTTAGAAGGAGGAACAGAAGGAGAAGAGTATAAGAAATGGGAAGAGGAAACCACAGAAAAATTGAAGAAGAAGACACCCCCATCCATGCAAGCCAAATTAGGGAAAAATATTTCTACAGGAAGACAGAAAAATGCTTCTACAGGAAGCCAGAAAATGGCCACTACGGGACTTTCTACAAGAAGTCTGGGAAAGGGCAGCAGAAGGAGAAATTGGCCAAGATTTTATCTAGGGAAGCAGCAATTGTGTTGGCCACCCTAAGCACATCCCCCAAGAAGAAGGAGAAGTGAAATAGGGAGCCTTCCATGTATTTTAAGGCAAGAAGGAGCACACGGATCAAAGTGGGTAGACCCAAACCATAAACAAAGGGAAAAATTTTCATTAAGGACACAAAAGCTAAACAAAAGGAGGAGCCTCCTTCAAGGATGTCCATCAACTATGAATGAGGAAGCCAAAAACTTTGACTTGGAGAGAGAGAATTCAGATAATGGACTCGAAGACAGTTCTACAGGAAGTTGAGAATTCTCTAGGAAAAGAAGCACAGGTAGTGTGAAGGAGCAGAGAGAAAAGGATGGTTTCATGACCGAGAAGAGGACATCACTTCAGAAGCTCGGCATGACAGGGAGGCCACCAGGTCCATCAAAGATGAAGAGATAGATTAGTTGCTCAGAGGATGAGCAACACTTTCAATAGGGGGTGATGATGAGCCCCAAAAATGGATAATTATTTGGGCTCATTCAACCTCCTAATTCAACTTAATCCACCATTCTCATTAGTTTATTGCATGTTTTTTATTATATTTATGCTAATAGAGTGAATTGGGTTAGTCATTATGCCAACAAGTCTAATGTGTACTTTGTGTAGCCTTTTTGGTCAATTTAGAGACAAAATCAGGGGTTGAAATGAGCACTTGGCAGCCAAATTCGTGGAGAGGATTTTTAGGAAGATGTTCCATTCATTTATGGGCCCTTACCTTGAATTCTCCACCATCATCTTGGAGTTCAAGGGTCACCAAATCGATTATCACAAGGACAGCCAACCATGTCAAGTAGGACTGTTGTTAACAGCAAGTTTTCGGTAGCCGAGTCCCTAAAGTTTAGGAGGACTGTTGGGGTCCTCAATTTGTATAAATAAGAGGGCTTAGGGCCTCATTTGACTTAGTCACTTTATAGTCATTTTTTTAGTCATTTTGAAGTCATTTTTTAGTCATTTTGTAGGCAAAAGTTAGCTAGTTTGTAGTTCGATTTTTAGGCAGTAGATTAGTTTGCTTTCAGCAGATTTTCAAGTTCTCCTTATGGACAGTTTTTGGAATGTAACATTTCTTGCTCAATAAATACGAATCCATCTTTGCACCAACTCTAAATCTCTCTTAGGAGGCTGTAGCTCTTGGGGTTGGGCCCATCTCAAGTGCCCAGTACCTCCTTTGTTTACTTTCAGGTGTCTTTGCTTCATTCTCAGAATAAATCTGCTATTTAGATTTAAATATTGTGTCGTTATTTAGGTTGATTTTGATGATTAAAAAGGTTTTTCATTTTCAGATTTACTTGATAGGTTAATCACAGGGAAGATCTTCAGAAAAAGGCTACCAAGCTCCTTGGATCTCACCTCCCCCTCAGTGGAATCATGAGTTGGGACCAATGTGACTTTGCTGCCAACAAAAACACATTCTTTGCTTCGCCATGCAATCATTGGTGTTCGATTTTTATTTGCAGAATTTGTTACGTGTTTAGAGTCTTGATTACTTAGTTTGCATAGCATTTCACATTACTTCATTGCAAATAAACTACTGTTCATTTTCCTTGCTGTTATTTAGGTCAAATTAGGTTAAGATAGCTAGATCTTGGGTTTGCATAGTCTTTTTTTGGTCAGTTTTAGAAAATTGTGTGTAGATCACCTATATTACCTCTCTATCTACCTTTCCTTCATTATATAATCTACTCCAACCCTTAATCCATGATCCCTACGCTTCATTTGCCATACTTTTCCCACCTTGCTCTAATTTCTACATTCTTGTGCATCATCACTTCCTCCATCCTTGAACCAAATCCAATCGCTCCTTAGCCTCATGTGCCAGGTCCTAAAAACCTTAACATCATTATCTAACCTCCATTTCCATTTTCCCACCATTTTTCCTCCATCAACCCTCCAAAATCCACTTTTTGGAACATCTTGTAGAA
>Ga0115851_102184_pt2 | contig 10019 bp, 5 predicted proteins | sample InSIn2gowninarea_FD_83865 | JGI IMG/M metagenome (GOLD analysis project Ga0115851, IMG submission 83865)
GTCATTTGCATTCCATTAGGCACATAGGTCATCTGACAGTAGTGGAATTCCTTTAGTTTCCCTCATGTTATCTACCTGCTAGCATAGATTTTCTCATAAAAAAAAAGTTCACAATTACAAAGAGAAGCACTATACCAATACAAATTTCCACATGAATCCCAAAGAGTGCTGCAAATCCTGGTCTCAACTCCTTAGCCAAAATACTGGAAATGAATGTACAATGAAGCTCAAGGATTTCTCAAGAGTCCAACCATGCTAATGACTGAAAAATAACATAATATATATAAACATAACTCATCCTTTCCTCTAGGGGTCGATCTCATGAGTTTAGGAGCTGATTCAACTAATTCTAAACTAAGAACTAGAAACTAGGCAAGATGACAACATGCCTCTAAAAACAAGGGAACTGATTCATTCAGTTTCAAACAACCTCTAAATTGATGAATCTACATCTACAAGTGAAAATACAACATATTTACATCACAATCCATCAATTTTCATCAAATCACATCATAAATTTTCCATTAGGGAAGTGAAAAAGTCAAACTAGGCGAAGCTGGGTGAAAAGCAGAGCAAAACTTGGTCAAACTGGCAATTTTTCCTCTATGCGTCATGCCTGATTCTCTATGCTTAGTGCCTGTTTGGACCCACTTTTGTAGGCCTTTGCGACATCCAAATGAGCTCCAGGTGTGCTTGATGGAAAGATCTGCCTATCTCCTTTCCAACCCAAGTGGATTTTTTCAATTTGGCCTCCATTTGCCCCTCGAAAAGTCCATTCTCCCAACACTACTTCTTGTGTGTCAATATAGGGGCAGTGAGGTCATTTTTTGAGTGTTTCTTGACCTTATGAGGGCTCAAATCCTGCCCAAATTTCTTGGCCATAGGTAAGAAAGCATAATTTTTCATGAAAAATCCACAAATGCAAAGTTTTTGTGATTTGGAGCCCTCTAGCAAAAGCGAGCATCACGTGGCGCAACGCATAGGGAGGAAAACTCTTTTTTTTTGTGCCAAAAATTTACAAAAATGAAAAAATTGCTCCAAATTTCTTGAAATTTGGACTGAGTCTTCACTATCAAGTGCTGTGATGGGCCAAGGAAGCCTCAGCCAAGATTTATCCTCTTTTTGCCTCCTTGACACTCTCTTCAACTTTGCTTTCAAATTTCTGATTCTCGCTTAGCACACCAAGTTCCGGGACAAGTAATGATATCAAAAATTTCTAATCATATTCTTCTCATTTATTGCCTTCTCTCACTTCCTCGCCAAGTGGATATTGACTCTTTCGAGCCATGACTCCCTATCGACATTGATCTCTTGCTCTAAGGAAGTGAACTCCACTCTCCTCCTTCGGGCAGCTTGGCTATTTTGCCGCATGTTTTGTAACTCCATCACCACCTGCTGATCCTCAAGCTGCTTATTTCTCTACTCCAAATACTGTATAGTTCATTGGGCTCTATCTATGTTGGTGGACATGGCATCAGTGTCTACCTACTGCTCCTTGATGATCTCTCTAAGGTTTGCACTCTGTGGGCCCATGTCAGTATCATCGCCCTCAATGAGGATGAAATCAGTGTCTTACTCACCTAATGGTCCTTCCTCCTGTAGAGGCCTCTTGCCTCGGTCCTGAACCTACTGTGCTGATGGAGGAAGTGAGGCCCGTTCCACCCCGAGTGGAGATAACACTCGCTTCGCTACTGCAAACAACCGCCTAGTGCCTCTCTAATAAGAGATGAAAACTGACATACTAGCAGTCTCATGGCCCTGCTGATAAGAAGGTTCACCTGTCTCATGCCCAACCTCTGAAGGTCCTTGTAAAGCTCTAAAAAACTCATGAGAGATGAAGTCATCCCAAGTAATGCCCTGTAAACCAAGCTGATGAACGACCATAATTTTTATGAGAGAAAAATGATAAAGACTGTTGAACTTCTGCTGAGGGGTCTTGTGTTGCACAAGAGTGGTCATCTTCTCTATGTTTTGGCATATGAAATAAGGAATGTTCATCATCTGCACCTGAGTAAGATGCATCAGCAGCCTGATGTGATAAGCATACAAGCTGGAGAACCGGCCCTCACAGGTGAAATACTTCATGATGAGTTTCATTAAAGGAGCATACTCATCCTTGAGGAACCAAAAAGGAAACAATCTCTTGAGCTGTCTCAAAAACGCAGGTTTGATGTATGGTTCATAGTGTTGTCAGTCAATTTTCTACCTCTTATTCCATGGTTCTCCAATGTTTGGTATTTCGGTTGCCAATGAAATGGTTTCTGGTGTTAATGTGAAAGTCACTAGCAAGAGTGGCTTGATCACCATGCAAATGCAACACAAATAAGCGGACCAACTCATGATGAAAATGAATATTAGCAACCTTCTCACAAAATTCACAATGTGAATGATGTTAGAAACAAAAGATGGCAAGAGGGTAGGGTTGCAACTTGGCAAGAGTGGTAGGTTCTTCTCTGATATGTCTGGCACCTCTATGAGGCCTCCTGGGTGCATGTCCCTCTGTGGGTGAGTCACTTTGGGTCTCTTCTTCATAATCATATGAAGGACCAGATTCCATAAATGTTGGTAGAGAAATTGCCTTGGAGAAATAAGTGCTGATGTGTCAAACTGTGGTGGACTATTTTTGGTGATGTGCTTGACCTCTGCCACCAAGGGAAAACAGTGAAACAAGGGACTGTTAGGAGAGGGGAAAACTAGTGGGAAATTTGGGACTGTTGGGATAGAATTAGTTAGGGAAATATGGGATATTATGGGAGTTTTTGTATAGGATTAGGATTTGGGGTTTATATTTGGAAATTTTGGATAGGGAATTAATGAACTTAGGGGGTAGGGGAACTTAGGGAATAATGAAATCAAAGGACAAATGAGATGAGGGAGTAAACTTGGTGACAAAACCGTGAATTGAAACCCTAGCAGCAAGTTTCTTTGAGGTATTCTGGAAGGTAGGGTTTGATTGTTTTACGAAAGCACCATGAAACACACACCATCAACAACAATTAATCTTGAATGAAAAACCATGAATGAAGTTCAACCTACTTGTATCGATGTGTTTTGGGCGATTTTGGAGCAAATTTGGTAATTTTCGGGCTTCCTGGTTGTATGCATCGCGCCCCACCAATGAGATGCACCCTTGTAAAAATGAACTAAGTGTTGAGGCCCAGTGCACCACGCTGACTGTATGCGCCGCGCCTCCTGCGCAATGCGCCGTGCCGATAATCTTACAATGATTTTCACCCAATTTCTCATTTGCTGACCAAATTTTCTCCATCTTGCTTCTCTTTTGCAAATGAGCTTATCAAATGAAGGAATAGCTTTTAAACAAAGAGCTTTTGAAATTTTGGCTCATGAAACCCACTTTTATAATGTTTTGGATTTGAATTTATCTTTAAACTCTGTTTTTGGACTTTTTCACTTGATGATGAATTTAATGACCCGAGCTTTGCTTGTTTTTGTAGGTGTTGGAGCTTCTGGCTAAGGAAAGAAACCAAGATGTAGATGAATGAATTTACAATCAGGATAACAAAATTTTCATGATATTTTTAACAATTAAATCTAAATACTCTGTTTTGAGGAAAAACAGATTTTCGAACATTTGGCGATGCAATTTATTGATGTTGAAACCTCCTCATGGCCTATTGGCAATTATTGGACACTTTGACACCTTTTTTGATGAAACGCTAATGAAAACCTAGACCTAACTGACCATGAAACCCTAAAGACAATCTTTGCAATTTTCAGGATAAAAAAGGAGACTATATATGTGTTTTATGAGAAAATCTATGCTAGCAGGTAGATAACATGAGGGAAACTAAAGGAATTCCACTACTGTCAGATGACCTATGTGCCTAATGGAATGCAAATGACTGGGTGAGACACCTAACATGAAATGCAACAAGAGGATTTGATCTCTGATGGAGGGATGAAAACACTGACTCTAACAATTGTAACGATTTGTTGTGTTTGATTGATGAATTTGTTGTGCATTACAGGTATATTTTGTAAAGCCAGATAGTTTCATAGTAAGAATCCGCTTATTATGATATGAAGCTTCAAGCAAAACTTGAGAACCACATTCTCTCCACCCTCTTTCAACTTCCACAACCAGAATATTGACAGTACAAAATACAAAATCCAAATGAATTCTTAGATGTGAAGAATTATCAGAGTTATTCTTCTACTTGTCTTCCTTACTTTTGCTTGAAGGATGACCCCATCTCATATGATGTCTCACAACCAGTGATGAATTTTCCTGTAACAACTTCCTCCCCACCATCCATAGCCATGTGAGAACCCTCCGCTTCAAACGCAATTACTGGTGAATTCAATCCCTAAGCAGAATGTGGCCTTGAACTCCTAGGAAACTGTGATTATCCTATATTCATGAAGCATATCCTTTTATACCCTCTAGTAAGAAAAAAATATAAAATGATTGATTTTGTAAAAAAAATTACCCTCCAAGAAAAAAAGTTAAAACGAAAAGAAACATCATCGATCAAAAGCTATGATCACAAACCATTTATGTTTTTATGAAGATTTAAAAAAAAAAAAATCTCTTAGTTCAAGCCATAGTTGTAGATGATAAGCATAGGGATGCAGTGGGAAAGAAAGGTGGCTAAAGTCAAGAGTAAAGAAAATTTTTATAATGTGGGGCTACGATGTGTACAACTCTTTTTTATTTTTCATACAAACCTTAGCCCACAAATTCATGCTCCCAAACTTTATACTCTTTCCATAGTTTTCAAGACACACTATTTTTTGTATTTCCTAAAATTACACCAACTTTAGATGGTTTTCCTACCTAGATTTATTTGTATCACTTTTCATCATTATCATGTAAAACATATTCTAGTAACAATGAACTGGCTCACTATGAAGCAAATTGCGTAACTGGCTGTAACTTCACTATAATTTAAGGTATCCTGCATATCTTTGATTTTGGGTCTCAAAGTACAACAAGCTTGGGGCACAATGTTTTCTTCCATGTTATTTCATCCTTTTGCTATGTGAATTTATCTACTTGGATCTTCATTACACCTGGTTGCAGTTCACACCCATTTTCATGGTATGTAAATGACTGATCTTATCCAAAACGCTGTTTTATCAATGTTTTCACAGTTTTCCAGTAGAGGAAATCCAAGCCATGTTAATTCTTAATCTATGGTATGAAATGAAGTTTAAAAGTGTCATTGTGAGGCCACCTGAGTAGTCCTTGTCAGTCATTAGTGACCCATTTATATGAGTTGTTATAGACTACCAAAATTTGGACAAATTAACAATGGAAAATCCAACATTAATAGAGAATTGAATCCTTCCACACACATATACCTTACTGTGCAAGGAAATGCTAAGGGAAACAACGTGTTAGTGAAAACTTTGTAAATCTATTTCATTGTGGGAAATTATGTTTTCAAAGATTGGAATGAAAAAATGCATGTGTATTTCATGGATATGTCTAAGAAATTTCTTAAATGCACAAAATTATTATGGCTAATAATGGGGTACATGGCCTGAAATGTTACACTTCTCTCGTTCGAAGAGAAATGGTTGTTAAATAGAGGCATACCTAACTATCACATTGAATGAATGTTTTCCAATTGCTTTGATGTTTTTATATAAATGTGTTCAGAGATGAGATATAATGTAGGAGAAATTTATATGGTAGATAAGAGTGCTTATTAAATTGATGTTATGGCTTTAAAAGTTGTACAGTCATCCTGCTTCCATCTTCTTAATTCCCAAACTCTTGTAAATCTGTTGGGTCATTTCCCTTCACTTCTAAGACATTTCCAATATTTGATAACTCTTATAAGCCTTCCCACTCTTTCTGTTGAGGAAAACAAATCCTCTTACAAATTTATCAAAACCACTACATCAAACAGGGAAAATATTAATATGTATAAAGCATGGGCATAAGCTCTTTTTTGGACTTTCAATCCTTGCATGTAAGTGCCTTTGAGATTTTGAGCCCCCAAATGTCAACATGTCCTAGTTTCTTGTGACCATTGGATCCTAAAATGTTGTTTGTCTAGATTTAGGATTCGCTAATTCCGCTGATCTTTGCAATTGGCTAGAAGTATGTCCATGTTATTTTAAGTCTAAATCTTTTTGAAAAGAGAGAGTTGATATATCTTCAAAACTAAAACAAGTGGGTATTGTAGCTGAATGCTCCATTCTAATGATTGTGCTAAATTTGTCTTTCCAAAGGTTGTACACTTGTTTAAATCCCATCATACCTTGTGTCAATTTTCCTATAGTCTGCTACCTAGAATGCTCTGGATGTCCATGTTTAGAAAGGGAGGTATTGACTGTTAAAATTTCTGATTCTAGACACGTAATTCCTACCACAGTTACCGGTTTAACACCTCCTACTTGTTATTTCATTCAACAAGTTATTTAATTTATAAACAATGATGAAAAAAACTACTACAGACTACATTGGCATAGAGATCATAAACTGAAACAATAGATGAGACAAACAAACAAGGGAGACCATTTTTTTTGGACAACACGTCTCTGGAAAAACCCAATGCAGGAAAACCGATGCAACAGATAGAGGGTTTGTATTATTAAAAACACAAAATATAAGTACAACATGTTGCCTCACACACTAGATAACCTTTCAAAGAAATATCAGCAACAAGAAATACATACGAGGGTTTACCTCGTTCTCCAAGTCACAACTTATACACTACGTCGCCTAACTCCATCAAACACTATGAAATCCCAACACAATCACTACTTGTGGGAGTGTCTTACCTCTAGGGAACTGTGTCACCCCTTCTGGCTGGATCAATTTGCTAGAGAAAGACTATTGTTCAGCCCTCTTGGCTCAAAACCTCACTTCTCCAACAAAATCTTGAACTTCTGATGATTATCTTGCACTACCACTGCAAGTGGCCCTCTTGGCTTGTGTCAGCTCCACATGAACCCCTTCTTGGGCTGCGTAGGCCTCTGTGCTGCCTCTCTGATGCTACTTCTACTTTTCTGCTTGATACTCTTTGGCTCAAAGATCCTTTTTTATCCAAATCTCTACTTCTACCCCTCTGACTACAACTTAGATCACTAGTTCGATTTTCTGAGGAAACCACACCCTAGAAAAATCAAATTGATTTGATCACTCGGTGTATCTCCAACTTACCCTCAAGCCTCCTCTTATGCTTTTCTTGTCGATGAATCAACAGCCGAGATTAATTCCCTAATCAATGGCTAAGATTGAAAATTACTTGATCCTCATCTCTTAGAATATTCTCACCCATATTTGTATTAATACCTATTAATATTTTTATTTATGTAAATTTAGATTTAGTAACCGCATCAAAAATATTAATTATTTTAATAACTCATAATCCGGGTGGAATTTCTCCAGATGATTTCTGGGTTTTGGGTATCTCATGTGTCCTAACTCCTCCACAATATTTCAGAGCTATACCAGATATGATGCTACCAAAAATTGACACTCCCTCTTAGCGAGGAATGTGTTCTAGCAATACTTCTCAATAGAAGTATTACACTAATCCACTACATCGTTCATCTATGCTGCTGATGCTTGGCCTTCTACCCTTAATCCACTGCATTGCTGCATCCTGTAATGCTTCCCATGACTCTGACATTGTCACTGCTACATTTGTATGGAAGCTCCCTCTCAAAATGTTGCATCATGCTGCCCATAGTACTACCACTGCTAACTATTTCACTGGAATTCAGTTACTGAGAAGTATGTAACTGAAACATCACTAAAAAACTGACAAGTTGGATAGTATGGATACCCTGTGATGCTGAAGCTACCTCTGCTACTAATCTGTGCTGAACCTTTGCTGCTACTACGTTGATACAATTTTCTTTGTGCCTCCCGCACTACCACAACCTCCATTATGATGCTTCAGACTCTGACACTCTAGCTCTGCCACTGTTTCTCCATCACATCTCACACTAACCGACACTTGTCAATTTTCTACTATCATTAAGGGCTCCCGTATCCATATGTGATCTAATATTTTGGGTACCTCAAGCATCCTTCCCATGTGTAGTCCTCCTGATTACAGCTCAATACCGTCCCATGTCTTCTCCACTTTCTTGCAAATAAATATTTTTCATGCTATAAGACTTTTGGAGAAAATCCACATACCTATTCATAGGATGGAACTTTGCTTATCCTTTGATCAATGAGTTCTATCTCAGAAATATGCTTGAGAGGATATTTATGTGTAGAATCTAGATATGAATGTTGGATCCAAGTTTTCATACCAAGGTTGTACATAAGCTAGGGCTCTTGCAATCATCCATATTCCATTCTAGTAAGTGCCTTGTGTAATTCCTTATTTTTGAAAAATAGAAAATGCAATCTTTACCAAGGCCCCAAAGGGACTCCATTTCCCACCTTTTGTTTCCTAATTGTTGGGATACCATTTGTAGATGTCCTTCTCCACCAAAAACCTTCTATGGAAGTTCAGAAGTGCTCCTTGTTTCATAATCTTCTCTATGGTTTTCTAGATTTCATTATCATCACAAAAATTTGTGTCAATCTCCCCTTGTGGATTATGCTCCTTGTTTATAAGAAAAGGATATCTTGATCGGTATAGTACAAAAACCACCTCTTTAATTTATTATGTTTTACAGGGATTGTCATTGACGATTGATTCGCTTGTTACTCTAGATTGTGTTTTACTTTTTAGTCATGTCACAATGTCAGTAAATAGTTCTTCATCCTCGAATCTCTCTTTGCATCGAATGGAAAGTTGTTTGAGGTAGTATTTTTTTTTCTTCATTGTTCTTTACTGCCATTTATGAGTGGTCCATTTGCAACTCTAGATTGTGTTTTCCTATTTTATCATCTCAGCATGTTACTACATAGATGTTCATTCTCAAATCTCTCATAGAATTTAATAGGATGTTGTTTGGGATAATTTTTCATTGTCTTATTGGTTATTTATTGTTGCTTCCCCATTTGAAAGATATCCTTTTCAATTCTTGTTTGAAGTGCTAGATTTTGTACCATGTTAAGCAGATTCTACACTTAGAAAAAAATAACCCTAAACCTAGGTATGTTAAACCTAAAAAGCTTCAATAAAAATGAAATTGTCTGATTATGTTAATGTCCAAACACACACTACTAGAAATTACAAACAACAAATACATAGATCTGAACTCTCAATATTGCATCTATCTTTTATTTACCTGAGAGGAAAGCTTACACTATTGTAGCTCAAGACTTAAACACGTCAACCAACATAGTGGTGCACCCTAGGTATCTTTTATAGAAAAAGAGACTTGGATAATATAACCATGTATCTGGTCCCATGCATGAAACACCCAAGGTTACTTAGTCAAACCAACCCTAATCTCCTTTAGCCACTGTACCCTTATACATGGATAGAAGTGCCAGAGATAGTGTATGAATGTAGGATAAATGTAGAGTGTTTACATACACACTTTTCCTTGGGATCTTTTCCCTCATCAACTCATGCAAGTGCCCTTATAGTCCTAGGCATTTCCACCCTACTCTAACAATAGATAATGCATGCAAACTTTGATATAACAATGCTAAGGTGTATTAACAAACTAAAACATGATCTGTAAGAGACTGGCATGTGCATGATAATAAAATAAATATTGTTCATGCTATAAGCCTTTTGGAGAAAATCCACATACATGTTTACAGTATGGAACTTTTCTTATCCTTTGATCAATGAGTTCTATCTCAGAAATATGCTTGAGAGGATATTAATGTGTAGAATCTAGATGTGAATGTTGGATCCAAGTTTTCATACCATGGTTGTACATAAGCTAGGGCTCTTGCAATCATCCATATTCCATTCCAGTAAATTCCTTGTGCTATTCCTTATTTTTGAAAAATGCCAGATGTAGTCTTTACCAAGTCCCCATAGGGACTCCACCTCCCACCTTTTGTTTCCTAATTGTCGGGATACAATTTATAGATGTCCTTGTCCACCAGCAACCTTCTATGGAAGTTCAAAAGTGCTCCTTTTCTTGTAAACAAGGCGCATAATCCACAAGGGGAT
>Ga0115851_101827_pt1 | contig 10016 bp, 12 predicted proteins | sample InSIn2gowninarea_FD_83865 | JGI IMG/M metagenome (GOLD analysis project Ga0115851, IMG submission 83865)
TTTCTAGTTAGTTTTGATCTGAGTAAGGGAATGCCTACCTCAGCGATGATATAATCTCATATATATATATATTGTATTGAATGTTTTTACAGGTTCCAACCAAGGTCTCCACAAGACGATCCTCGAAATGATAAAGTGCTTCACTCTTCTTAGATGACAAATACTATCTATTACAGACTTCGCACTTTAGGGGGCAATCTGTTGCACAAAATATTGCACCATGACATTCTGCAATCAGTGTGAGTCTATCACCACTCATACTGTCCTCCTATGCAAGTCTTAAACCTCAACTCTTCATGTCAAGCCTTGAAAAATGAGAGAAAGTCCTTGAAAATCTCTAAAACTCTGGTTCCGCACTTTCTCTTAGCATTACCTGCGGTCCCGCACCTACTGGTCATGTCCCCTGTGGACCTGCCCGCTCTGTTTCTGTGTAATGGGTGCGGACCCCTGTAAAAGTCAAAAAGGCGCAAGTACATTCTCAAAAACTCACTTTGGGTTATTTCTAGAAGCTTCTAGAGGGAATCTTGAGGTGGAAAGTTCACTCCTTTAGGGTTCATGCATCCCATACCTAAAGGAGCTAACCCCTTGATGTGAGGAGCTTATCCCTTTGAAGGAGGACTCTATCCCTTCATAGATGGACCTGGTAACTTCCTTCCTCTACACTATAAAATGAGGCATTGGGCTGGTTACTAAGGTGGTGGAAAGCTTAACATTTTTTAGGGTAAATGTTGTTGGAATTTAGACTTCCTAATTGAGCTTGAAAGGAGAGATTACATACCTTTTGGCTTCATTGGGAAGAGTGTGAAGCTTGCCAAAGTAAAGGAGATTCTTGCTGGACCCTGGGAGGAGCTTGTACAACATTAAGGCACCAAGGTTGTAAAGTTCTTCTTTGTTTAAAGTTAATACAATCAAGTTCATTTTTCTCAATAAACTGTCTTCTATGGTTTATTTCATGAAATCCTTGATCATCATGATAAATATCGTTTATTATATTGGCTATGCAGGTGTTATTTGATGTGTGCTTGTTTGTGTTTGCAGGATCTTTAAAAGGGAGCTCATTTGGACGAACAGAGCATGGCTTCCACAAACTAGCATTGGACTTGAGGGAGGGTCTAAAACATCTATTGGCTTTTATTTATAAATCACAGTATTTAGAAAAAAAATAGAATTTGTTTGTCTTGCTTGTCGCTAGATATCTGTAGATACTAGGGAGATCGGTCTTGTCCGTAAGAACGATTTATCCGGCTAACAGCAGTCAAGGCTAAGAGGGATGTCGAGGCCCCAAAGGGCTGGACGACAGGGATTTAAGGCCTCTAAGGGCCTGCAGCTAGGCCAAGGAGCGGAGTTGAAGCCCTAAAAAGGCCTCTAAAGGCCACGACTAGCCCTAAAGGGCTATCTGCTAAGGGAAAGAGGGAGGTAACTAGAGGCAGCCTTGAGCAATATATAAACCCCCAAAAGAAAGAAAAGCGTAATTACGTATATAATGAATGACTGGAATCACTACTGCGGAAAGGCAGGTTGGAGAATGAGATTTGGGGCCAATGAGAAAACACCCGTAGGAAAGAGTCTCGAGAAGAGAATACCCATCCAATCTCATAGAAGGTGGGTGACCGCAGTATACAAAAGGGCGATCCATTTCTATACGAAAAAACCGAACGAAGGGCTAGAGGAGCCCTCTAGGGCCCATGACTAGGCTAGAGGAGGAAGACAGCTAGGCCTAAAGGCCTTAAAAAATTATCAGAAACTTGCAAATACACAAAATGCCAAAATTATTGCCTTACGCTGGACGGCTTCCCTTCCTTGGTTGGACGTTGAGCTTAGAGGGTGATTGAAGGCTACATCTTGTCTTCCTAGGCCTAGATCTGCCTCAAAATCCCATCAAATTCTCTTGAGCAATTGAAAATCCACCTTCACAAATGAATAAAAAAATTCCAAACCCCAAATATATATACAAAATTTCAAAACCCCAAATACCCAAGTGTTGCAAAATTGGAAGGGTTAGAAAAACTAATTCACAAATTATTTACAAATGCACAATATTTACAAAATTAAATTACAAGCTGTCATTAGCATATTAATTCTTTTTAGCCCAAGATTAAAAATATTTTTTAAAATAAATGACAATGGATAAGTAATTTCTAAAGATAGATTGGCCAAAATTAATTACCACAACAAAATCTCAGAGCTCAAACATAGTTGTCTTTTCCCCATACTCTATGAACTTGGAGTGCCCAAGGTTAGAGTACCTGTAAATCTCTATAATTTTCTCAAGATAAAATTGTTAAATCATATGGTGAATCAGATCATCTAAGATCGCTCGTACCAATAGAATGTTCTTATCACTAAAAAATGATATAATTTCTTGAAAAATTATTAGCACAATATAGGAAAACACATAGCTAACACATACCACAAATCAACATAAGAAGAACAGCACAAATTGAACCCCAAAGTCATTTCATTATGATAAAAAATGTTCCCAGCAAAGCAGTAGCTCAACACCAACATTACAAAAAAATTATCATCCAAAGATCATATGAAAATAGAAGCCCAATAGCTTCTTTACATAAAGAAACCCCTCCAAGTGGAAAATAACCGCTAGTTGGCTTCATTCTCGTCAAAATAATTTCGACCATTGAAAATAACTTTATCATCTTCTAATCTCCACCATCAAATTTTTTATTCTGAGGGAAAATTCGAATTTTTCTTAGAAACCACTTTTAATTAATCCAAAAATTAATATTTTGGATTAATTTCCCCAAAATTTGACTTTGACTTAACCACCAAGGTCCAAGGGCTCAAATTTCCTTAAAGCATCCATTTTTCCCTTAGTGGGGGACCTCCAAAAATTGACTTTCCTTTGACCCACGAATTTTTTATTATTTTCCACTTAGAGAGAAATTAATTTTTCTATAAATGTTTTTTTAACTCAAAATTAATTAATTTTCTGGCTTGGGATTTTTACTTAATTTAGCGAAAAAAATAGTTAATTGACTATAGAGGGGATCCAATCATTTTTCCACCCTCAAATATTTTAGCCATGGTGTCTGACTGCGAGGTACCATGCACTAAGATATTTTTACATCAAAATATTACAATATCAACCCTTGAAAGGGGAAAACACCTTTAAACATACAACCTCAATAATTTACCTGATTTTGTGACACAATATGATCTAGTATGAAACCAAGTGTATTTGCAATAAAATAATTTAGCCATGGTGTCTGATTGCGAGGGACTATGCACTAAAAGTACTCCCAAACACACGTTTACAATAAACTCGATAAACACTAAGACTCACATAAGACTTTGTCAACGAATTCCACCATAGCTATGGGGTTACAGCTGGAAGAAAAGCTCTGTCATTTAGGTGTGTTTACAAACACACATAATTCGGGGAGCTTAAAAAACTTCCTAGGATGATATCCTTTGCCAAAGTCAAAGGCTTACCTAGGTGTTGTTGCATAATTAAATGGTCATACTAGCATCATTTACAATAAAACTTGCAGAAATTGGGTTTACAATGACATATAGGTTGTCTGATGACTTTGAACCTTGAAAAAAATTGTACATTGTTTCCTCAAACTGTTGACAAAATTGTGGATAACATTTGGCTCCATATGGGGACATATTTTTTCCCTGAAAGAATGTGAGAATGTAGAATCCTATATTGAAGGAAACAAAAGTCTATCAAATAGATAACCGGTCAAAATCAAAATCATCATGTATATATAAAAACATCTACTAGGATAGAAATCATATTCTAACATATGAAATATAAAGATATTAAGCTTAACTGCATGAAAAGGAATCTAACTAATGACAGAAATGAAATCCTATCTAAGAGAATAGGGTTAGAGATACTATACAAAGAAGCCCTAATGACTAACAATTTGGTGTGCATGGATCTCATTTCCTTGGCGTGATCTACAATCAATCTCTCTTGATTAAGTTCCACGACTTTCATCGACTATGTTTGACTAAATTGCATGTCTTTAATAATTTGAGTAAATTCCTTGATAAGATGCTTATCATCATTGTATTAATTTGATCCTTTGTCCCTGCCCTTCCACTATCAAGGATTCTTCTTGCAACCACACAAGTCGCTTCATCATGAAGACTCTCACAACGTCTGCAATATGGCAAAGATTGACGCGGTGTATCCTCTTGAAACTTTTCTAGGATAGTTAGGCCTTTCACAAAATCACTTTCACCTTTCTTTTCATTGTAATTGGCAGAAGGTGAATCCATTTGATCTCCATATCTATTTTTAAAAGCATTGACAATGGCTTGCAAGGAATCAAAAGAATTGTAAGGAAAATCACAAAACCAATTCCTAGCATCACCCTCCAAGGAAAGGACAAAGAGTCACATCTTAACATCTTCATGATCATAACATGCAGAGCCACAGAACCTTAGCATATGATGAGCAAACTTTATGAGATGATCTCTAGAAATGATCACATTATTACCTGTGAAAGAAGGTAAATTATTAATGGCATTTTCCGGAGTATCACGAGGAATGTTAGTAAAACAAAAACGGGTGAACAAGCCATTCATGATGACTTGCTTAAAGGGAAAAGGAGCTAATGGATGTCAGAGAGAGATCCTTGTTCAAGAAAAACAAGATGTCTACAAGAAGAGAGCTTCTAGCAAAAATTCTTGTAAAAAATGAAAGAAGTGGAGTCGCCACTAAAACATGATTCCAACTCTCAAACCTAAAAGGAAAAGAACCGAAAAGTTAGTCAAGAACCAGGAAGAGAAAAACTCTATTCCTGTGTCAGGGAAAAGCAAGTGGATATCAAGGAGGGATTTCTATTAGAGAGAAAATGAATGCTTACTAGAATGTAATTTGATCAACCAAGTTCTGAGAGCAGGGATGAACAAGCTACTAGGATTTCTTCTAGTATAAGTTTTTGTGAATGGATGAATCAGTGAAGTTGCCACCCAAACAAGAAACTGAACCAAATGTCCAGGTGCTAAAGGTGTAGATAGAAATAGTGATGGTGCAGATAAGAAAATGATGGATGAGAAGAAAATATGTCTGAGTGCCATAAAATGTATCGCTTGACGAATTAAATGAAAAGACGAAAAGATGGAGAAAATGTCGTTGAAGCGCCGAAAACCAAAAAAAACTCTATCCCTGGCAACGCCGCCAAAATGTCGTCACTCAAGATGTACACACACGATGCGACAATGTTAAATTATGGTATGTTCTATGCTTAGAGCAATTTCCTTCAATTCTTCTTATTAGCCCAATGTCAATTCTCAGAGTAGCAATCACATTAACATACAAGTAAAATGTTGATAGAACATAAATGAAATTGACAGAAGACAAGCCAAGACAAGAGACACAAGATGTGGCAGCTAGTCAGGGACAAACCCCAATGCAGGGAAACCCTTTGATCAATTCTTCTATATTCTTCAATAATTTAGAAGAGAGAGAGAGATAGTACAATATCACAAATCTGTGATTTATAACAGTAGCAGCATAAATCAAATCAGCGAGATCAAAGTTGGTCAAATAGCTCACCAATGACCTTAAGATATCCTAGGAGAACTCGGCCTCCAACAGCAAGTATGTGCAGCGCAAAACAGTCCAAGTAAGAGGGACAAATCGGCAATGAAAGCTATAGCAACCTGCAGCCAGCCCTAACTAGTCAACATTGTCCCACATCAGCCCTCCAAAAGTCAATGCAGCACTTCATCTAGCCTAGGAGAGACTGCCCATGTAAAGTCGCAGTCAAAGAGAGTAAAATGTTGGTCAAAGCAGGCCTAAATCACCACAAACAAGATGGTTGTACCTTCCTGCGTCCTTGCTGCCCTAACTGCGTCCTCACAATGATGCCCTAACTACATCTTCTTTTCCCACATGTGAGAGAGTCTTCTTTCTCCTTTGTATACCCAAGAGACAAGGAGAGAGAAGAGATGTGAGGATGAGAGTTAGTGAAATGAGACACAATGTCTCCTTCTTTTATATGCAACGTTGAGGTTAGCTGGGGGTGTGCCACACAACTTAACTTGTTGGCTGACCTTGACAAATTGTCAAGAAATACAAATAAATTCATATCTCCATGAATACATGTCGGAATCGGATGATCGTTAGATCAATCCTACACGTCTCAACGAGAGGAATCCAAGAAAAATATCAACTACCATAAATAAGATGATCCACATGGAGTTTGGCCCTAGTTTCCAATTTTAACACTCCCTCTCAACTAGGGAGAACTCCATCTGTTAATCCATCTGTCTGTCGGTACTATCTCAACCATCAAATGAACTGCCCTGCACTGCTCGGCTCTGCTCTGTTGAACGATAAAGAAGAAGAAATGATCGAGAATGTATCATACCATCCTCTACTGACCCGAAGTCAGTCCTGTTAGGGTCCTATAAATTATAGGATCTCAAGGTGATTGAGTATTTTGTATTAGTTATTTCATATTGTACATAATTTCAATATTCAAATGATTTCCAAAAATATGAAAAATGAAAATGAAAAGAGGGTATGTTAAAAAATATATAAGATAAAAGGAAATAAGAACCCCACAAAAGAAAAAATAGAATATAATATTGAAAGTGTTGCAAGTCTAAATTCATTATCAAATAAGGTTGTGTGCAAATTGTTTTTGAATGCCACAATGACTGAAATTATGTTCAGGTCATACAATTTAATCATGACTGAACACATTTAAATTTTTGTTAAATAGGTTAGTGAATAAAGGTTTACCAAACAATTTAATCTTGGTAAATCAGTAGCTACGTAGAAATAAAATTGATTCAATAGTTTAATCTGAATCAATGGTGAGATAAGTAAGAGGATAAGTTTGAAAATTCTATCACTGCAGCCACTGATTTACTTTTCCTACTTATTTCACCATAACTTATTTATGAAATTACTTCAATAAACATTAAAATAAATATTGTTGCAAATATGACACCGTAATACAAAAACAAATATATGCACAAGAATCAACACATTGACACAGTTATTTTGGAGTAATGTCCCCGAAAAATCCCAATGTGGGAAAACCGGTGCAACAAGGGAGGATTTTATTATTCAGCAATTTTCTAGTACAACGGGGTGCCAAATTGGCTTACTCACAGATAAACAAATTTTCCAACACTTCTTCTAAACCCAGTGTCAACCCTACTGACCTCTGCGTGACCTGAAACCAATGTTTTAAAACTCCGACTCCGACTCGGTATCGACGCGGCTGGCTCGATTTCAATGACTCGGTTTTTGTAAAAAAATACATTAAATATTTAATTTTTTTATTAAAAAACATAAAATTAAAGATTTTCATTCATGTTTCCAAACACACAGCATTGGAATATACTATATAGATAGAAGACAACATGTGACCAAAGCAAGCTCATGAATATATCCATTATATCAAAATGGCACCCAGTGCACTGTCCAATACATACATGATGATGATATAGAGATCAAAACAAAAACACATAACCAAGTAGACTAGAAATGCCCTCTACAACAAAAGTAAACTGTGACCAATACTACTGGCTACTGCCAGAGGAGCCGAGATCATGTGGATCAATCTTTGGATCATCATCAAAGTCAGATAGGGGGCCCCATGGCTCCTCCTCATCATCATCTCCAACCGCAACTATAGAAGTGGTTAGCACTAGCAGGCTATGCAGCAACTGCAAGCTGAGATAGATGAGATATGCGCTTCTGTCATGGCTCCACAGAAGAAGCGCCTGCAACTAGAGAACTTGGGGCTGGTACAAGTGGATCAGGATCTGCATTCAACTGAACATTATGTTCGAGTGATGCCTCCACCTGTAAATCCAAATCAAGATCCTCATCAGAATCAAACTCTGTCGGATGACTCTCCACTACTCAATCTGATGTTGGATCAATCTCTTCCAACACAATGGGATCAGAATCAGGTCTTTTGTTCAGCAATTGGTTGCGTCTAAGCCAGAGGTTGTATTGGACATAGACTAGATCATTTAACCGTTTTTTATCCAAACGGTTTCTCTTCTTTGTGTGAATCCTCTCAAAGACAGACCAATTGCGCTCACACCTAGTAGCACTGCAAGTTTGACTCAAAATATGAATTGCAAACCTTTGCAATTCAGGACAATGGCTACCAAAAGCATCCCACCAATGTGTTGCAAAAAACATAGGAGTGTAATGAGTTAGCTCAACAAAATTACAAATTATATCCAACTTTCAAATTATAAAAGATTTAACGAAATAAGTATTAATAATTTGAAAACTGGAATTTTTATTCACCAGGCTCATCTGCTTCCCTTGCAATCTTTGCTAGGTTCTTCCCAAAGGTACCTGAGGCACTGCTGAAGGTTGCGGTCTATCGATGTATCTCCCGCTAATCACAATCCAATGGGATCATGCAATCAATGCAGTCAATCAATCCATTTCTGACCTCCCCCTTCAAAGCTCCTGTCGCCTTAGCTTTATAATGATACCGTGGGTTCAAAAAATACCCAGTTGCATGTATAGGGCAATGGAGTTGATTGTTCCATCTTTCATCAATGATTGCCCAAATGGGCCCATACTGAGCCACTTTATCCTTCTATGCCCTCTTTATTTGCTCCTTTGCTTGATCCATAGCCTTATAAATGAAGCCCACCGCCAATCTTTCCCCATCCACCAACCACAACACCTTAACCAATGGCTCAGCAAGCTTCACAATCTCTACTGCCTTTCTCCAAAATATTTCTTCATTAACTTTCTTTTTCAATTCTTTGCCTTCCAGTTTGCGAGACCACTGGCTTTGACTCCATTCTTCACCAGAAAAAATCTTTTGCAAGTTTCTATGTTGTGAAAGCAAAGATTGCAATGTCAAAAAATGAGTAGCAAATCTAGTGATGGTAGGCCTAATAATATCCCTGCCCCCTATGTGTTTTCTCATCAGGCTCAAAATCGATGAATGATTGTAGATAAATTTTGTTTTGCTTTTGGCATGATCTACAGTGTTTTTGACCCAATCTAATTTGCCAATATCCTCAAGCATGAGGTCTATGCAATGTGCAGCACATGGGGTGAAAAAGATGGTTCTGTGATTTTCCTCTAATAGTTTACCAGCAAGAACATAATTAGAGGCATTATCTGTGATGACTTGAACAACATTAGCCACCCCCACCTCCTCAACAACCTCATCCAATAGCTAAAACAACAATTGTCCATCTTTTACCTTATCAGATGCATCAACTGATTTTAGAAACATGGTTCCCTGTGCATAGAGAATAAGAAAGTTTATGATGGTACAGTTTCTTTGATCAATCCATCCATCTGACATGATGGTACATCCTGTTCTTGCCCATAAGTCCTTGATATATTTCAAATACTCATTAATGGAGGCAATTTCTTTCTGCAAATGATACCCCCTTACCTCATGCATAGTAGGGCCTTTGAAGCCTTTTCCAGCAGCATGTATCGCATCAAACATAGGCTCATAATATGGTGAACGGGAAGCATTGAAGGGGATATCAGCATCATACCACCATCTAGCTATGTAATCACAAGCAGTCTCCCTCAATTATTTCTTCCAATGGTCATCTAAAGTGGGCTGCAAATGACTTCTACTAGCTTGAGGACCATGTGCATCTGATGGACAGGACAGAGTGAAATAACTTTTGATATTCATATCAACCTTTTTCATTTTACCCTTTCCCTTTTCTTAAATAGACTCAAAAGAGGGAGGAATATATCGGAAGGGGTTGGATACATCAGTACAAGAGATAGAGGAAGAACCCTCAAAATCAAAATGGGGGTTGGTAGCCAGCATTTTTTGTATATTCCTCTTCCCCCCAATTTCAACCAACTCTTTTTGCCTAGCCTTATCTTCTTTAAACTTCTCAAAGCTAGCTAACAAATCCTTCCTAATCTCCCCAATTTCTAGTGAGGTACATGGAGTAATTTGGCCTCTAATCCCCGCCAAGTGTTGTTTCAGCCTATTAATGCCCCCAGGACCTTCCTTAATTTTCCTATGGCAAAATTTGCAATGCATTTGACTATCAACCATTTC
>Ga0115851_102323_pt1 | contig 10011 bp, 8 predicted proteins | sample InSIn2gowninarea_FD_83865 | JGI IMG/M metagenome (GOLD analysis project Ga0115851, IMG submission 83865)
AATTGATTTTGGTGATATTTTTTCTCCTGTTGCCAAGGTAACTTCTATTAGATTACTTTTATCTGTTGCTACTGCTTTTGATTTTGAGGTAGAACAGATGGAGTTGAAGACAACATTTCTTCACGGGGATTTGGAAGAGGAAATCTACATGAAGAAACCTTAAGGCTTTGTGGTAAAGGGTAAGAAAGAACTGGTATGCAAGTTAAAGAAGTCTCTGTATGGGTTAAAACAGTCACCAAGGATGTGGTATCAGTAATTTGATACATTTATACGGGGACTTGGCTTCACCAAAAGCAAAGAAGATCATTGTGTGTATTTTAAATTAATTGGTGATCGTGTTATTTATCTGGTCTTGTATGTGGATGATATGTTGCTAGTTGGAAATGACAAAGAAATTATCCAGGATTTGAAGACCCAATTGTCCTCCAAATTTGACATGAAAGATATTGGTGTTGCAAACTATATTTTGGGCATGGAAATTAAAAGAGATCGGGTAAATAGGAAGCTTTGGTTAAACCAAAGGAAGTATGTCGAGATAATACTGCAGAGGTTTAATATGCAGGATAGTAAACCGGTGAAGGTTCCTGTTCCTGTAAGTGTGAGGTTATCTGTTGAACAGTGTCCCAAGACACAAGAAGAGGAAGAGGACATGTCCCGTGTTCCATATGCAAGTGCAGTCAGTAGCCTGATGTATGCAATTGTCTTTACTAAACCAGACATTGCACATGTAGTGGGAGTATTGAGCAAGTTTATGTCAAAACCTGGGAAGGAGCACTGGACAACAGTAAAGCGGGTTTTCAGGTATTTTCATGGCACTAGTGATTATGGTTTGTGCTACCAAGGAAGACCAAGATTGGACAGAGTGTTGGATATTCATGGCTTTGTTGATGCACACTGGGCTGGAGATCTGGATCAAAGAAGATCTACAAGTGGGTATGTGTTTAACCTATTTGGAGGTGTAGTCAGTTGGATGAGTAAGAAAAAATCTGTAGTGGCACTATCAACTACAGAGGCAGAATACATGGCAGCCACTCATGCAAGCAAGGAAGCAATTTGGTTGCAGAGATTGTGTTCAAGTATGGGGTTAGTACAGGGAGCTATAAGAATAGACTACAAAAGCCAAAGTGAAATTTTCTTGGCAAAGAACGCAGCTTATCATTCAAAGACAAAGCACATTGATGTTCAGTATCACTTTGTGAGGGATATGATAGAAGACAAAAAGGTGTTGCTGGTAAAGGTGGACACTTTGAATAATACTGCAGATGCATTGACAAAATCTGTGATCTCTGAGAAGTTCTTTTGGTGTAGAGAAACAATGGGTATTTCAGGGTGGAAAAATCACTGAGCTCTCCTATGGCCCCCTGTAGAAAGAAAACAACGAGTGGGAGATTGTTGGGTTGTGTTATATTATTTCCACGACTAACCCACGTAGTGATCCAGGTGGATGTTGGTGGCCACCCACCTATCCCATTTGGACCCCCACAACTGTCTCTTTCAGTCTTTTCAGTTTCCTAAATTGTACCATAGTTTACTATTTTTAGCAGTTTTTCGGGTCCTAAACTTCCAGAGCTGTTTTGAGGCCCTAAACGACGTTTTTTGGGAAATCTGGGGGCAACATGGGTCCATGGACCGATGTTTCCCTACCCAAAGATGTAGTGCCCGGATAGATCTTTCTAACGAGCTATCGAACGCGTCAAACGGAGATCGCATGCCAAAGTTACGATCCCGGGAAATTGATGTACCAATTTACCCAAACGGGGCCCACAATTTGGCGTTTCATCTTCTAGGGTTAGGTTTTGGAATGTTAAGGGTTTTCCATTGTTTCTCAACAATAAATAGGCCTTCGAACCTCATTGTAACACAGTTCGGAACAGTTCAGAGGCATGTAGCCGCCACATCTCTTCTCAGAGATAAGCTACCATCGCCCTAGCTGGTTTACTTCTATTTTCGGTTGTAAGCATATTTCAGTATTCTCCATTAATGAAATGAAGTATTATTTCCGCTGCATATCTGTATTTATGGTTATCGCATTTCTGTATTTATGGTTATCTCTGTAATCTATTGCGTTCCTGTTTAAATCCGGATCAGTTAGCCCCCAATATTCATGGAAAAGTGGCTAGCTAAATGATTATGATGTAGAAGACTCTAGAAGATTATATATTGTAACTTTGGTTAAGTTCTGAGGTATTCAAACCTAACCCCTAGTAGCCTATCATATTGTGTTATAATAGGGCTAGTAGGAGGAAAAGTGATTCCATTCTTTCAAGTGCATATGTTCCATAGCTAAGCAAAAATAGCCAAGAGGGATAGGAGATAGAGCACACGAAGAGGATTTGTGCACTATAGTAGCCCACAGGCCACAACCCATAATTCTTTGTACTTGTAGCCATATTTCTATTCAAATAAAGAGAGTGGAGCGACCTCACCTTCTAGCTAGTTTTTTCTCTCGAAATGGTTTCCTAGAGCATATCTTGTATCAAATGTGTGTGTGAGCTTTTTATTTTTTCATTCTTTATTTTTTGCGTAATTTTAAATTCACATGCATGTACTATTAGTAGTAAATCTACAAAGACAACGATCTAATAGAACTTCAATAGTGTATAATTTCATATTTTAAATATAATTTTATCAAATTTGTTGTGATGAACTGCATAATGGAATATTCATGTAATTTATCGATCATTTTGACCTTTCTTTTCTAATGTAGCACCATCTGGGGTTGAATATCACTTCATCTCCTCCATCAACCATCTGAATCATGCTTAAGATATTGTACTTCAACATGTCAACCAACAATACATCAGTTACATTAGTTTTCTCATCACCAAGACTAGCATCTCCTTCACCCAACATCTTTGTAGGTATATTGTCTCTGAGAATAACATGTCCATATTTGGTCTTCCTCGATGAGAAGAAATTTCGCTTTCCCCTTGACATATGATGGGAAAAACCACTATCTATGTACCATTGATCATCATGGTCAAATGTGCATAAGGAAATGTAACAATTTAGTTGTTGCTCCTCCTTCCACACAGTAGTAGGTTGTTTCTTGACATGCACATTCTCCTCCTATTTTTTGTTAAGCCTTCTCTATATTTGTTGCTTCTTTTTCTTAATCCAAATTGTGAAACAAAACAAGCTATAATATCTAGCCATGTGATCAAGGTTGTCCAAGGTATAACACTTCACATGACCAAAATATGAGGCAAGAAGGTTTTCTACTTTTCATGTAAGATATATGATTTGCAATGGTCACGCTTCTACTCCATGCATTATATTTGCAATCAACCACCTTATGGACAAATAGGTTACATGAAAAAAAATATCCATAAAATGCATTTGTATATCTGATCACTCTTGTTATCCTTGGTTGCCCATATTGTTGCAATATTCATTAATTAGACATGTACATTTTGCTTCTACAACTAGGTACAACATGTCTAAAATTATGAGAGATGTAGCATTCGAACTCATCCATGAAGGGAGAAAAGGTTTTATTGCTTCTCATTTGAAATTTTCCATATCTACCATAGTCTTCTCTTGGAGAAAGTGGTATTGTCGGGTGGATAAATCGTTCTTGCGGACAAGACCGATCTCCCTAGTATGTAATGATATCTAGCGACAAGCAAACCAAACAAATTCTATCTTTCTCTAAATATGCGATTTATAAATAAAAGCCAAGACCCTACCTCAAGTTAAGTGCTAGTTTGTGGAAGCCACACTCCATTTGTCCAAATGAGCTCCTTTTTAAAGAACCTGTAAACACAAACATGCACACATCAAACAACACCTGCATAGCCGATATAATAAACCATATTTATCATGGTGATCAAGGAATTCATGAAATAAACCATAGAAGATGATTTATTGAGAAAAATGAATATGATTGTATTAACTTTAAACAAAGAAGAACTTTACAACCTTGGTGCCTTGATGTTGTACAAGCTCCTCCCAGGGTCCGGCAAGAATCTCCTCTACTTTGACAAGTTTCACTCTCTTCCCAAAGAAGCCAAAAGGTATGTAATCTCTCCTCTCAAGCTCAAGTAGGAAGTCTAAATTCCAACATCATTTACCCTAAAAAAATTTCAGCTTTCAACCTCCCTAGCAACCGGCCCAATGCCTCAATTTATAGTGCAGAGGAGGGAAGTTACCAGGTCCACCTTCAAAGGGATAAGCTCCTCCCATCAAGGGGTTAGCTCCTTTAGTTATGGGATGCATGAACCACCTAGGAGCAAACCAACCATGTTAAGATTTCTTCTAGAAGCATCCAAAATTAACCCAAAGTGAGTTTTTAAGAATAAAATTGCGCCTTTTTTACTTTTACAAGGGTCTGCATCCACTCCTTTAGAGACAGAGCGGGTAGGTCCGCAGGTAACATGACCAAGGGGTGCGAGACCACAGGTAATGGTAAGAGAAAGTGTGGAAGCAGAGTCTTAGACATTTTCAAAGACTTTCTTTCATTTTTAAGGCTTGACATGAAGAGCTGAGGTTTGAGACTTGCAAAGGAGGATAGTATGAGTGGTGATAGACTCACACTGACTGCAGAAAGTCATGGTGACAATATTTTGTGTAACAGATTGCCCCCTAAAGTGCGAAGTCTATAGTAGATGAGGATTTCATTTATCATCTAAGAAGAGTGAAGTACTTTATCATTTCGAGGATCATCTTGTGGAGAGCCTGGTTGGAACCTGTAAAAACATTTAATGCAAAATATATATATGAGATCATATCATTGCTAAGGTAGGCATTCCCATATTCAGATCAAAACTGACTAGAAAACTAACTAAACTACTCTGATATAGGAATGATCTTGTAATACATCACAAGTATTGAAACATATAGACAAAGTATGGGCATAGCCATCTGTTTATGAATAGTCCACTGTATAATGAATACAAAATTCCTCATAGCCTGGATGGTGGAAGCTAGATCCAGGGTCTTGATTTCTACTTTCCGAAATAGTACAATTCTATCCATGTGAATGAATGTGTTGAAGTCGAACATGGTAGAAACCACTTGATTGCCAGTCAATGATGTAAACTGTTAACAAGTGTGAGAGAAACCACCATCAATTTCAGTGGCTCTCAAAGTACTCAGTACAATCCATGATATGTGAATAGATGAGTTGATGTCAAACATGTCACGGAATCCTTTGATCGAAGGTAAATGATGCAACCTATCGTCGAAGGCAAGAAACTTGCCATTGAGGCATGCAGATCCCAAGGTACTGACAATTCCTAGATCATCTTTCTACATAATGAGTTGAATTTGATAGAAAGAGATCCGTTGTAGGTGAGCCCACAACACGAAATCATAGGTCAAGTTTGAAGAAATATAGTTGCAAGGATTGACTCAGGGATGGTCAAGATGGGTGACAGATATTTTGCAGATGAATGGTTTATTTGCATTGGCCTCTTGAATACATAACGATGCTGCATATGGTTTGGTGACAATTGACCCAAAGTTAATACCCAGAAACCCGCTGAAGACTTTCAGTATGGTTTGATTAATTGTTAGGCAAAGGATTTCCCAACCCAGGTGAACAAAAAGTTTCATGTTCAAGAGTGGTTAAATGTTTTTCTGAGACACAAAGTATGACAAACAGGTTCATTTTTCTCTCTTTTCCCCCACCATTTCTGGCAAGTACCTCTTTATTTTTGACAAGCTTGAGGAAGATAAGATTTGCTTGATTATAAGCTCATCCTTCAGATGAGTCCAACTTAGTTTAAATTCGAACCCTAAGAAGGAGTGGTCTGTTCCTGTTTGTAATTGAACAGGTCCTTTACTGTTAAATTTTAATGAGTCCAGTATAGGAGAAACTCGGTGTTTTTCAATTTAGGGAGTCAAAAGAAAAACTTAAGAAAACTCCATGGTTGTCCTTTTTCATAAATTTGTGTCCCCCAAGCCTGAAAAAGTATAAAATAATACTTGAGAGAACCACTTGACCATTACGATCAAGGAGTACTTTTCATAATTAGTGTCTCTGATCCGAAAAAGTAAAAAAGTGATCAATGACACGTCGTTTTATAACCAATATTGAATTTGAAACGACAAAAATCCGGCAATCTTTTCATGTTTTTAAGGTCAGAAAAGAGTTGTAAGTGGACCGTCTTTTTAATTCCGTTTTAACGAGCTTAAAAAGAAAAACTTGGCAATCTTTTCATATTTTAGGAGTCATAAAAAAGCTTGAAGGTGACTCTAATGTTTTTTGTCGAAAATGATCAATTTTGCCTAAAAAATCCATTATCCTGCACAAAAACTCAAACATTATTCATACCTATTTAAAATAGATAAAAATGCTTCAAAAGTTACCTCTTTAAAGTGAAAAATAAACAAATTAAAAATTCATTTATTCAAAAAAGCTTATAAAAAGGGCTTTTGTAAATTCATTTTTATCGTTTGACTTCAGAGTGAGAAAAAGAGCTTTTGGGTAAGAAACTTCCTGTGAAGATTGCGGAAAATCCGTCTGTGGGAATTGAACACCGTCACCTCCAGGTAATCCACATCACCTTACTCGTGTTCCAACCGTTTGAAATTTTGTTTTTAGGTTTATATTTTGATTTTTTGGAAAAATGTTGTTTAAAGGTACGCTCACAGGGGTCCGCAGACACAGCATGCAAAACCTACGGACCCCAACTTTTTTGCAAAAAAAAGTCAGGGGCCCGCACCCGCTGTTTAGGCAAAGTGCGGACCTACGCACTTTCTCTAACTTAGAGGATGCGGTCCCCGTGGCATATGTTCTAAAATTCCAAATTCTTCAAATTTTTCCCAAAAACTTCAATTTAAAATGTTCTAATCTGCCTTTTCTTTCAAGGTAGGGTATACATTATGCTTAGTTGGTGGGAACGGGAGCACGAGGATGTGGACCTCGCTGCAATCAATCATCAACCTTCAATTGATGCATCAAAGGCATGTGGTTTATTTAAATTCTGGGCCATACCTGGCATGAGGGCCCAAGTGGACTTTCTGCAGTGGCTGGTAGATAGGTGGAATGTGCAGGACCAGTGTTTCATTATTGGTGGCCACCAGCTCGAAATGGAGCCGGAAGACATTTACTTTTTGACTGGTTTGCCTAAGAGAGGTGAACAATTAACTCTATTCGGGACTAGGCCAGGTAGCCAGTCTATCAATGGCCTCCGGCTAGAGTTTTGTAACAACCAAACCAAGGACAAAGGGATTGATATCAAAACCATTTCCCGTCCTAAACTCAAAGTGATTGCATTTACTGTCACCAGACTCTATGGAAATGCAGCACTACATATGGCCACTGGATCCCAAATGCGGATGGCAGGTGACTACTTTCGAGGCACCGTCTTCAACTGGTGCGAAGCTGTGTTAGCTAATGTAAAAGGCCAACTGACTAGAGCAAAGAACAGACAACTGAAAAACTTTGGATATGATTTCTTAGTTGTGAGCTTTGGTCTAGAGAGGGTCCCAATGTTGGTCCCACAGCATCTTTTAGTTGAAGCTGGACTTCCCCGAGAGCCCAAACTGATGCGTTGGGTTGCAATTATGGCCCGTCATCCTGAGAAGGGTTCAAAGGTTGTTCGATTTGCTCCTGAGTATTTCCATTGGTTGGAGAACCAGGTTTTCATGATTTAAGATTTTCCTTATGCTGGGATGGATTATCATGGTGACCCAGACATGGTTCTTCCACCAGGAGAGCAATGGGATGACTCAGGTAAAATCAGTTTCAACATTTTCTAATTTAAATTTTTTTTTTAAATCATCCCAAAATTGATAGTAAAAAGTTTCAAATGTAGATGTAGGTCCACGACAACCAGCCACTCTCCGGCCCTATGAGAGGAAACAGCCAACTGCAGCAGCACTAGCCCCACGGGACAAATCTACAAGGACCTTGGCCAAATTGGAAAACCATCTAGAGCATTTGACAGCAGACATTCCAGAGACTAGCTTAGATGACATTCCTCTTAAGCTACAGCGCTATGTGATTGGGGTCCCAGGACCTTTCAGGAGGTTCCTTTGTAGGGTGGCCCGTACAGTGGTTTCTTATCGTGATCATCACCAGTGATAGGATGATTGCCTATTGTAGACTCATATGACATTTTTGCTTTTTGTACTTATCATTTTTGCCGATCATAAGATGTTTTTCAACCTATGATCGAAGACGATGTATATTTGACACATTTCTATGGTATGCTATATCACTATTACTGGCTATCTTGTAAAACATGTTAGGAAATGTTTTTAAATTTACTGTTCGATTATTGCAAATGTATACTTAACATTCAAGAAGCAATTGCATCTACTAATGTATTTAAATATCTTGGAATATGTTGATACTCAATATAGTCAAATTCACGTTCCAAGAGACGAACTCTAAAAAATAATCTTAATAATACTAGATTTCTAATGGCATACACTCTATTAAGTTGTAACACAACGAGTTCAGAATCTAACCTCACAATCAAACTTTGAATCCCAAATGTAATGGATTCAGATAATAACTCAATCACTGCACTATACTCTGCAATGTTGTTTGTTGTTTGACTAAGGCTTACCCCATGCAAAGATACCAACTCATCAGAGGGTGAATAGATAACCCAAGTTGCGGAAGAAATGTTCCGTGTATTACGACAAGCACCATCAGCAAAACCAATGTATGTTTGGAGAGATGTTGACATCCACAATATCAAGAGTAAAATCAAGATAAGCAGGAATAATGACAAAAACACTCTCTAAACTAAGCACACTTTTCTAATCTAGAAAGAAAACACACCAGCTAGAAAGAAAACTAACCTAACTAAAATCTCCACACCCAGATTTAAGCATAATATCTCTTCAAGTAAAGACAATTTCTGGGTTTACCTAAAGAGACTCCGTCAAAGTCTACCAATTCATAGGCTCATTTTGCCAGCTTTCACTTAACAACATAAGGACCATGCCACATGGGTACCAATTTTCCAGCACCTAACTTATCATTTGCTTGATCGTACAGTAAGACTAGGTCTCCTTTTGAAAAATTACGAGGTGTAACATTTCGATCATACTAAGCTTTAATACGTTTGGCATGAGTTTCGATTGCTAATGCATCATCATGTCGATTCTCATCTAGCTAAGCCAAGTACAACAAATGTTTCTCCTCTTTGGAAGTGCCTGGAAGTAATTCTATGGCCATTTGCAATGACGGGATTTCGCATTCAATGGGTAACACAACTTCCAAACCGTAAACTAGTTGGAAGGAAGTGAAACAAGTTGATGTTTTTACTAAGGTTTGATATGCCCAAAGCATTGAAAATAACATGTTATGCCAATTCTACCTATGAATCCCAATGATTCGTCGGATCATAATGACTAGAACTTTGTTGATGGCTTCAACCAGACCATTAGCTTGTAGGTAATATGGAGTAGAACTATCATGACGCAAGCCAAGCTGATCTGTTAATTCAGTCATCATGATGTTTCGAAAATGATGCCCATCATCAGTGATAATCACTTGTGGAACACCGAACCTAGCAATTATATGATTGAAGACGAAAATCGCAGTAGTTTTTCCGTCTACCAAAAATGTAGGCATCGCCTCGGCCCACTTGGTAAAATAATCTATCGCAAGGATGATATATGCATGCCCCCCGACCGAGTGAGGGTTACATGTAATAAAATTGATACCCCATTTTGTCAAAGAACCGATGGCAATTATAGGGTGGAGAGGAGTAGGTGGAGCGCACATCTTTCGATCAAAAATTTGGCAGTTGTGGCATTTTCGGACCCTGTTAATACAATCTTTAAACAAAGACGACCAGAAATAGCTAGCGTGCAATATCTTTTGGGCTGTAGCAAACCCAGACATATGACTACCACACGCTCTAGAGTGACAATCATTTAGAGCCCTTTCAGCTTCCTCATGAATTAAACAACGTCGGAAAACAGAGTCCGCCCCACGACGATAAAGTGTATCTCCAATAATTTTGAATTTTTGGGATTGGAATCATATTTCCGATGCTGAGAACTTGAAATTTCAAGCTGAAAGGATTGGGTTTGGAGATAAAC
>Ga0115851_102325_pt1 | contig 10001 bp, 9 predicted proteins | sample InSIn2gowninarea_FD_83865 | JGI IMG/M metagenome (GOLD analysis project Ga0115851, IMG submission 83865)
TTTTGTTCAAGCACTTGTTCCCGGAGAAAATGAAATTTGATAGGTATGTGCTTGGTCTTTGAATGCATGATTGGATTCTTTGAAATACTAATTGCACTTATATTATCACAAAAAATGGAGATAGGTGGAGTAAAAATAATTTTAATGTCTTGCAATGTTTGCATCATCCAAAGGAGTTGTGTGCAGCAAGATGCAGCAGCCACATATTCTGCTTTAGTTGTAGATAATGCAATTGAGCTTTGTTTCTTGCTGAACCAAGATACTAATCTGGAACCCATAAAGAATGCCCCACCACTAGTGCTTTTTCTATCATCCATGCTTCCTACCCAATCTGCATCTGTATATGCATGAAGTGTGAGATCTGTATCTCTAGGATACCATAAGCCATAATTTTGAGTTCTTTGAAGATACTTGAAAATTATTTTGACTGCCTGAAGATGAGTTTCCTTTGGATTTTCCTAAAATCTTTCGACTATTCCAACTGCATGCATGATGTCAGGTCGGATACCTGTTAGATAGAGCAGACTTCCAATCATTAACCTATAGGTTGGTTGATGCACTGCTGCTGATTCATCATTTGCACTGAGGATGCATCCTGTTACCATAGGGGTACATATTGGTTTTGAATCCTCCATCCCATATTTCTTCAAGATCTACTTGAGGTACTTGGTTTGTGATAGAAAGATACCATCTTTGTTTTGTTGGACTTGTAAACCAAGAAAATATGTGAGCTCACCAGGTAAGGACATCTCAAATTCTTTCTGCATCACCAAAGCAAAGTTTTGACTCATGGCTTCTTCATTGCTACCAAAGATGATATCATCAACATACACAACAAGTATTAGCAATTTATCATTATCAATTTTTATATATAGATTGCTATCTGTTGATCCTTTTGAAAAATCTTGTTGATGGAGGTACTTATCGAAACAATAATACCAAGCCCTTGGAGCCTGTTTAAGGCCATAGAGAGCCTTTTTGAGTCTGCATACAAATTTTGGATCATTCCCAAGGATGAATCCATCTAGTTTCTCAATGTACACTTCTTCTTCTAAGTCTTCATTTAGAAAGGAAGATTTCACATCCATTTGATATACTTTGAACTCTTGAAAGCTAGAAAGAGCAAGGAACATTCTTATGGCATCAAGTCTAGCAACTGCTGCAAAAGTTTCTTCAAAGTCTATACCTTCTTGTTGAGCATACCCTTTGCAAACAAGTTTGGCCTTGTTTCTAATAACATCTCCATTCTCATTCAGCTTGTTTTTTAATATCCATTTTGTCCCTATGACATTCTTATCATTTGGTCTAGGAACCAACTCCCAAGTGTTATTCTTTTCAGTCTGCTCAAATTCTCCATTCATGGCCTTAATCCATCGTTCATCTTTGCATGCTTCACTTACATTTTGTGGTTCAATGGAGGAGAGCAATGCTAGATAGCTTGAAGCTTCTGAAATAGTTCTTCTTGTTTGTACACCTGCCTCTTTCTGCCCCAAAATATGAGTTTCTGGATGATTCTTCTGGACATATTTGGATGGAGTCTTTTCTTCTACCCTTATCTATTCTTCTGGTGCCTCATAGGTTTCTTCTTCATCATTAGTTTGATTTGATGTTGAAGGATAGTCCTCATCATCTTCGAAATATTCAGATTTTACCTGCCTCGAAATGTTTCCTTCTTCATCAACCATGACATCAATACTTTCAACAATTTTTCTAAGTCTTTTATTGTAACACTTATATCCTTTGCTTTGGGGAGAGTAACCAAGGAGAATGCCTTCATCTGCTCTAGGTTCAAACTTGCCAAGGTTTTCATCATTCCTTTTGATGTAACATTTTCTTCCAAAAGTTTTGAAGTATTTTGCTGTAGGAGTCTTACCATACCAAAGTTCATGAGGAGTTTGAGTGTTGTTCACCTGGACGTTTGTCTTGTTGAGAATAGTAATGGCAGCAAATGCAACTTCACCCCAGAAGGTTTCAGGTGTTCCAAATTCATCAAGCGTAGCATGAGCCATTTGTTGAGCCATTCTTTTCATCTTTTCCTCCATTTTGCTGAGGAGTCCTTGCAGTAGAGAATTCCCTTCTTATTCCATGTTCTTCACAAAAATCGAAAAATTCATCCAAGGTAAATTCCCCTCCTTCATCAAACCTAAGGCATTTGATTCTGCGATCTGATTCATTTTCAACCAAGGCTTTGAATGCTTTGAACTTTTCAAAAGCTTCATCTTTGTGCTTCAGAAGTCCTATTCAACACATCCTGGAAAAGTCCTCAATGAACAATATGAATTATTCTTCTCCTCGAGGTGACCTTTTCCTGGATGGACCACATACATTAGTATGGACAAGTTCAAGTGGCTTACTAGCTGATCCTTCCTTCTCAGGGAAATTATTTCTGGTTTGCTTACCGAACTGACATGATTTGCATATTATATTGTCTAGAATTCTGATGTTAGGGAGATCACAAACTGCCTGATATTTGCATGCTTTCCTTATCTAAGATAAGTTTAGATGCCCCAATCTTCTATGCCATAACCAGTATTCATCATTCTTGCTTAGATAGCATTGTTGTTGTCCTCCCTTGAGTATGTATAAATTATTTGGAGTTCTTATGCCTTTGATCACTGTTTCTCCTGTATCAAGTTCATGAACAATACATCCATTTGATCGAAATATTACCTCATTTCCTTGATCACACATTTGACTAACACTCAATAGATTGTGTTTTAAGCCATCAACATACATAAAATTTCTAGATTTGACTTTTTCTTTCAAAATAACAGAACCTTTACCTTTTATGAATGCAGGGGTGTCATTTCCAAATGAGACCTTCCTTTCCTTTTCTAAGGCACTATATGACTGAAGTTTTTCTTTATCACCTGTCATATGTTTCGAGCATCCACTGTCGATGTCCACTGATTTTCCTGTCCTTCCACATATAAGGCTATACTACATATTTTTGGTTGTGGTTCTTTTTTTCTCCATGTTTTGGGATAATATAAGTGCAATTAGTATTTCAAAGAATCCAATCATGCATTCAAAGACCAAGCACATACCTATCAAATTTCATTTTCTCCGGGAACAAGTGCTTGAACAAAAGGTCAAATTGGAGTATGTTCCCTCCAAGGAATAGGTTGCTGATATATTCACCAAACCACTGCCCAGGGAGACATTTGAATACCTCAGACATAAGCTGGGAGTAGTTGATGCATCATCTTGCTGTTAAAATTATCTGTTTCAGAGAACAGTGGTTGTACGCGAGTTTGATGAAGCGTAACTGTGTACATACACATATTTCTATAGATACAGTAGCGTATATGTTGGTTTGAAGACAAACAATGGAGCTAGAATCTAGATGAAAAAAGTCTGTTATGGGTCTAACAGAGACTATCTGGCGTAGGTTTAGGGGGAGCATATACTTCTAATAATGCATTGTTGGCATTATCTTAGAAGATCTTGGTTCATTTTCTTTTAGGTGGAACAGGTGCAGAGGGAGATCATGATTGCTGGTATTGATGATGATTGACATATGCTGCTGATGATTAGTTGCTGATGACTATCGTAGTATTTTCTTAAATATTTAGTCTATATGTCATCAAGGTCATGTAGCAGCCTATGTTGGTTTCCCCACTATGCCTAGGATGGATGATGTAATGTTCTTATTTTTATCATGTGTAAACTTTTCGTGGATCCCCACTTGGTTGGATGGATGAGTCAATATTGGTACATCCCCTCTTGGTTGGAATATGGATGTATGTATGAGTCTTTGGTGATAGGAAGGTCATTTATGATGTATAAAGTCATGTTTCTTCTTGTAGAACATATTTTTGTACACCTTGCCTATAGTCAGGGGGAGCATGGACAACACAACAGAGCAAAGATTTCAGGACATACTCAGGGGGAGCATCACCCTTTGCCCTTGATGACAAAGGGGGAGAATGAATTTGAGTGACTTGGGGTTGTCATCAAGTCCAAAGCGAGAGATTTTTGGCATTATGACATAGGTTTGGTGCTATGACACAAGTGTTGTCCTTGATGGCAACTCACTCAGATGACAGATCATAGTTCAGGCTCTCAGAATGAAGGAAAAAGAGATATATGCAGGTTCCTCTTAACCAGGTCGTGTATACACACGGTATCACTGATCAAAAGGTGCGTATACATATGCACGCACTTTCATGTAAGGAAAAGCGTGTACGTGTGGGAAAACTTATTTTTGGTTCATGGTATTTAATACTTGGTATTTGGACCTATGGTTTTGGACCATGGTATCTTGTCCGAAGTGTTGAACCCAGGTATTGGGTCCATGGTATTGATTATCTATGGTTTTGGACCATGGTATTGAGTAAGGCCTAAGACTATAAAAGGGGAAGGAGATCATTAGGCAAAGACATTCACTCAAGCATTGAATATCTTATGAAGAGCAAGATTTGGAATACTTGTCATTGGGTTATGGTGCATAGCTAGATCTGAATCAAGGAGGAACCTGAGCGCAAGAAGAAGGATAAGTTCTATTGATGGGTCAAGATCTTAAGGCTTGAAGAGAAGTATATTTGTGTGATTTGATCTGTTATATTTGGTGCATGACTTGATCTATAAATCTAATGATTTGGGTATTACTAATGTCTAAATAACTGAAAAGGGTAAGATTATCTTTTATAGATCTGTACGCAGGTTCATCGAAGCAAAGGTGCGTATACACGTTGGTTAGGTTATTAAAAATAGTGTATACACAGGTTGGCCTTAATACAACAGCATATGCATGCAGGTTCTACATATTGAAGTAGCATACATCTCATGAAATATGTTTTAGCTACTTCTATTTATTGCTGCAGTTTTCTAGGTTCAAGATTGGTTTCTGGTTACTGTCAATGTATTCTGGTTACAACATTCAGAGAAGTAATTGTTTGATTTAGTTTTAATTGAAGCAAAGGAGATTGGTTAATGCAGATGTATTTGATGTTTGATTATTGTCATTGATGGATCTAGTCTGAAAATTTATAAAACGTGGTCCTTGGAAGAAAAGGGAACGTTGTAGCCTTCTGTAGGTCAGCACCTACATACCAGTACATCAGCTAGTACAAGAGCTAAGGGAGTTGTAGCTCCCTTCGAGGAGAAGCTAGAGAACAAGAGAAGGTTGTAGCCTTCTGTAGGTAGAAGCCTACGTACTGGTATAAAACTACACTAGTACAAAACCATTGCAAAAAGAAGTTTCTAATTGAAATAAGATAGCGACGAATTGCAGCAGGTGGTTTTCACCCAAATTGGGTTTCCACCTTATATCTTGTGTTCTTGTGTGTGACTGTTTGTTCTATTCTACTGTTCCTGGTTACTGTTTATATGGTTATGACACACAGATTAATGATCAACATTTGAAGAATAAATTAAATTATAAGTCTACAAGTTATATGTGAGTTTCCTTAACTGTAGTTGCGTATATATGCCGTTTCCACTAAATGAAGTAGCCTATGAAAATATGATTATGAAATAAAACATAATTGGCTTGATAATACTGATTCACCCCCCCCTCTCAATATTATTTCCAACACTTCTTTTCCGATGGTTTTTTGGATTTTGAAGACTTAGAGGGTGCTTTAGATCAATTTGGATCACGCCTTACCACTGAAAAAGCTTTTGGACCACTAAAAGTTGGGTTTTAAGCATCAATCAAGTGAGGATACAACTTCCTTACTTGTCTAATCTCTATCCATCTTGCACTGCTTGGTTTTGAACCTTTGAGTCTGATTTTGAGGTGCTCAACATCCCCTCTATGCCTAGTTCTCATGTTCCTATCTAGAACTGTATCTTCCTGCAACTCATTGAGATATTCAGACAACAGATCATCAATAGAAGGCAACTGAATTTTCTCTTCGGGATCTTCAATCAATGAAGGTTCAAACAGTCAAAGTTCTTTGCATTAACTACTGAATAGATGTGCATGTAAGTTGGAAAATCAAGGCAAAAAGCATTCTCACCAATTTTCTCAAGTATCTTGAAAGGCCCATACCTTATTGGCTTCAATTTCTTTCCTTCACCTTGCATTCTATCTTTGCTGATGTACAACCAGACTTGATCACCAACTTGGAAGCTATGCTCAATTCGATGCTTATCATGCCTTGCCTTGTACTTGGCATGACTTCTTTCCAGTTGTTCCTGCACTGCCTCGTGAGTTTCTTGGATCTATTCAATGAAATTGGTTACTTTGTCCACATCATTGTGTCCATCAACTGCTATGTCTTTACTGAAGAAAAAATCCAAGGTAGACCTTGGTGTAAAACCAAATCAAGTCTCAAAAGGAGATATCTGTATAGAAGAGTGCATAGCACAATTTTAAGCATGTTGCACATAACACAAATGTTCATCCCAAAGCTTGGGATGCTTGCTGCAATAGCCCCTGAGCAACTAGATCACTGTCCTATTGACCACCTCTAGTTGGCCATATGTTTGTGGATGAAAGGCTGTGCTCTACTTTAGTTTGGTGTCCATCAATTCCCATAGACTTGACCAAAATTTCCCAAAAAATCGGGAATCTCGATTAGATACAATAGAAGTGGGTAACCCAAAATGAACCCATACATGCTGAAAGAACAACCTTGCTGTTTGTTGAGTTGTAATTTTCTTATTACAAGGTATTAAAATACACATTTTGCTGAACCTTTCCACAATAACATATAAATAATCATGACCTTTTCTAGATTTTGGATATCTCCCAACAAAGTCCATGGAAACACTTTCCCAAGGATGAGAAGGAACTGGAAGTGGAGTGTACAAGCCTAGTTTTCCATCGCTGGGCTTGCTTTTAGCACACATGCTACACCCTTTAATATATCTAGAAATTGTTTCATGAATTCTTGGCCAATAACAGAACCTTTGCAGCTGTGCAACTATTTTACTTACCCCAAAACGCCCTGATATTAGAGAAGTATGTGCTTCTCGGATTATATTAATCCTTTCAGTTTGAGGAATGCATAACTTTCCCAAATGATATAGGAGTTGGTCCTTAACATGATAATCCAATTCTTCTACTTCTTTGCCATGACTTAAAGTTGCATATACATCTTTAAAATCTACATCTTGAGCATATTGTTCAATATAGCTTTCATGCAATACTGAGCTATGCTTAAGTATAGTAGATGCATTTATGATTGGTCTAGACAACATATCTACAACTTTATTGTGTATGCCTTTCTTATATTTGATGATTAGATGAAACTGATGTAGAAAACCCATCCACCTATAGTGTCTTGATTTTTGCAATTTAGTTTGTGAGTGTAAATATTGAAGTGGTCGATGATCTATATGTATAATTGTTTCTTTGCCCAATAGGTAATGTTTCCACTTTTTCACACTCTGCACTAATGCATACAATTCTTTATCATATGTGGGATAACTAACTATTGCAGAATTAAATGTCTTAGAATGATAACATATGGGTTTACCGTGTTGCATCAACACTACTCCCATGGAATAGTCACTGGCATCTGTTTCAATCTCAAATGGTCTTTGAAGATATGGAAATGCTAGTACTAGTGCTGTACTAATTTTTTCTTTCAAGGTGTCGAAGGCTTTCTTCTCTTTTCCTCCCCATTGAAACACCTTGTTCAATCCTATCAAAGCATGTAAGGGAGCTGCAATCAAGGAAAAGTTAGCAATAAACTTTCTCCAATATTGTGCTGCTCCTAGGAAGCTCCTAACTTCTATAGCAGATTTGGGTCACAATGACTTTGACCTTAGAGGGATCTATCTTCAATTCACCACCCCCTACAATATGACCCAAATAATTTAAAGATGTTTTGCCGAATTCACATTTTGACAATTTCACATAGAGATTTTCTCTTTTCAAAACATCTAAAGTCTGCTTTACATGCTTCAAATGTTCTTCCTAAAACCAAGAATGTCATCTGAATATACAATTACAAATTCATTAATAAAAGGTCTGAGTACATCATTCATAACTCTCATGAAAGTGGCAGGAGCATTAGTTAAGCCAAAAGGCATAACTAGACATTCATATAGCCCTTGCTTTGTTTTGAAAGTAGTCTTCCATGCATCTTGTTCTGCAACTCTGACCTGATGGTAGCCACTATGCAAGTCCAACTTGGAAAAGTAAACAAATTCTTTCAATTGATCTAATAGATCATCTATGTGAGGAAGAGGATAATGATTCTTGATCATTACTTTATTCAGTGCTCTGTAATCAATGCACATCCTCCACGAACCATCTTTCTTTCTCGCCAACACAATTGGAGATCTGCATGGTGATGTGCTTGGTCTTATGAACCCTTTCTTGAGCAGCTCTTGTACCTGCTTCTTAATCTCTGCATTCTCTAAAGCGGATAACCTGTACATTCCGATGTTAGGCAATGGAGCATCTTGCTGCAAATGAATATCATGTACTATTTCCCTTTTTGGTGGCAGACCTTTAGGTTCTTGAAATAGGATATCATATTCTAAAACAACTTTTTCTAATTCAGCTTTCTGTTTAGTATCACAACCCTAAAATACATTGGTTTTATCAGGGTTCTTTTCCTTTACAACCATTAGTAAAAATTGCTTGCATGAATTTACAATTCTTTTCATCTGCCCTGAGTTTATGAGAGTGTAGTTATTTTTTGAGCTGATGAGCTCTTACAATATATTCTATTCCATCTTTTGTGAGTTGATACTTATTTTCAGTTCTATAGAAAATAACTTTTTTATCATACAATTAAGGACTTCCTAAAACAATACCACATATATCCAGGGGAACTATATGTAACTCAACCTCATCTACAAATGTTGACCCAAATGCAAACCTAAGTTTACATTTTACAATCACTTGTAGCTTTGCTTTATCGCATATCCAACCTAATGGATATAGCCTCTTGTGAGGTGTGGTTAGTAATCCCAACTTCTTTACAATTGCTTCAGAAATCAAGTTTACTTGTGAACCACTATCAAATGAAGTATCAATATTTTGGTGCTTGGAAATAATTCTAATATGAAAAAGTTCATGTCTTTTCCTCTTATTTTTTTCATTATCAATCGATTGTGCAAAATTACTAGTAGATGCTTCAGAATTTTTACCTTTTATACCTGTAGCTTTGACTATTGTTTCATCACTTGAGTCTTACCCCAAATCTTTCTAAATAGTAGCAGCAGTCTTCTTCTGCTTGCCATCAAAATTCTTGGGTTTCAGCTCTGGATGCAAAGACTAGCAGTGTTCATCATCATGTCCACCCTTCTTGCAGTGAGTGCATAAAGGTTTGTCTTTCTGTATAGTGTTTTCCTTCCTCTCTCTCCATCAACACCTCCTTCTAGCCCTGAAAATAAAAATAAGAAAACATCTTTGATTAAATTAGATGTAAAATTTGATTTGCCAATATATGATAGAGAATTAAATGCAGAAAAGCTAGATAACTAGATTATACAGATTGATGTATATTGCAGGGTGCAGAACATTGATTTAGAAAGGAGAAAGATTCAGTTGGCCAGCCTTCGCCTTGGAGGAACTGCCCTACTGTGGTGGGAAGGCAAGACACAAGCTAATTTGCAGAAGCATGGTAAAATTCTTTCTACCTGGAGTGAATTCATTTCTACCCTTAAAAAATAGTTCTATCCACTAGCTTATATGCAACAATCAATGATGAGTTGGAAAATTCTTCATCGATTAAAGGGCCAAAGTGTACAAAGCTATACCTAGGAATTTAGAAATAAGCTTTAATTCTAGGCATTTCTCTAGACTCACTTGAAACTTTGTTGAAGTATATAGGTGGTCTGCATAGCTATTTAAGGCACACCATTCTCATTTTTAACCCCACTAGCATAGATGAGGTATCCATTTAGGCTACACATCTAGAGGCTAGAGGCAAGAATGTGAACCCAGAGATTAGGGGATCATCAAAACCCACTGCAAGAAAAAACAAGGAAAAGAAGAAGTTGAGATGGAAAGAGAGGAAGGAAAACACTATACAGAAAGACAAACCTTTATGCACTCACTGCAAGAAGGGTGGACATGATGATGAACACTG
>Ga0115851_102326_pt1 | contig 10000 bp, 8 predicted proteins | sample InSIn2gowninarea_FD_83865 | JGI IMG/M metagenome (GOLD analysis project Ga0115851, IMG submission 83865)
ACAAGTGTGTGTCATCGTACGCATGTTAACATCCACATTAAAAATATAATTCACGTGCAATCTTCTCTGGATGAATCCATGATCAGCTCCGATGGCCGAAAACATAAAGCAAGGGGAATGTTGGACGGAGACCCCTCTCCCACTAGATTCCCACATTTAAATTGATTTGACGAAGTAGGTGCATTTTTTCTTGAAGGCAGTGTGGATGCCACGCGAGGATGAGGTCAAGACAGGTGGAGACCTTGGATCTCCCCACCATGCCCACCTTCCTTTTCACTGTTGTCATTTCACATATTCTAATAATGGTAACTATCCTTTGAAACATTAATGTCACCCCCATCGGGGATGCTTCCCTTTGCTTGTGACTTATAATGTTGCAGACACCATTTTATTTAATGAATGTCCTCAATGTGGGTAGCAGTCGTCCATTATTCATCAAGGGCCAAGCACTGAGAGTGACTGCTCCAATTAGCTATTATGTTTGCCACCTTATTACCTTCATGCCATGTGTAGTGTGGAAGAATATACTAAAAGGAAGAAAGCATGTTTTTAACACTCATAATCACCTCATGTAGTTTCCAATTGTGACTTAACTTGTCCTCCGATTGGCCATGTAACAATTTTTGTAGACATTGTATGGCAAGTTGAGAGTCACCATGTACCTGTAGCAGCATATACCCTTTTCGAATAGCAATTTTCAGGCCATTCTCTGGGCCAAGAAAGTTTTCCATATTATTTGTTGTAATGCCCTAGGAGAATCCATATTCATGCAGTGGAAAAGAATTTTCATCTCGAAATATGCCTCCATAGTCGGTTGGCCCCGGGTTCCCCTTTAATGCTCCATCAAAGCTTAATATCCTAAAACCTTTTAGAGGAGGTGTGCAAATATTGGTACCATTATTTTTTATTTTGAGCAGCGGAGAGGAAGAAGAGATGAACATGGAGGGATATAGGTCCAAGTTTTTGAAAATTTAATCCTTCATCTCAACAAATGACTAATCATCCTTTGTAAAATAGGATCCATCAATTATTTATTAGATATTTCGGATGATGATCTCTTGTAAATTTGTAACATCCCTATTTTTTGTATCAAACACTCTAAAATTTCATTATTTCCACAAATTCCATAATAAAATGACAAAGGCCAATCGCTAGGCTTGTAAGGCGATATGATTCTTGAAATTATTTTCAAATAATTGATTTAATAGATTTGTAACCATTTTGGACTCTGGTAGGGGGCATCAGAATATTTGTGGGATAGTGTCCCAAGCACAATGCACAAAGGTGGAAGTCACAAAAATGTGTTTTGTTGTCTCTTCTCCTTTAAAGCATAGAGGGCAAGTTGATGAGCCCTCATATCCTTTTCTTCGTAATCGTTCCCATGTAAGAGTGCGTCCTAGTGCAAGCAACCAAAGAAAAGTTGTGATTTTTGGCCAACATTTGTTGTCCCACAGTTTCTTCCAAAAAACTGCATTGTTACAATTATGAAGACTTGTAAGTATATCGTATACTTATTTCAACGAAAATGCGCCTGATGATTGAATCTGTCCTCGTCATAAAATATGTGAATGTTGCAAGACTCTAATCTACCTATTATCTAGTAATTCTTTAAATTCCTTCCAGGGGTAGCTGTCATCATTGAGTGGCCAATCATCTCTATCCTGTAATCATTGCGTGGCCAGGCATCTCTATCCTTCCACACCCTCCATTCTTGATTATTTGTGATAGATTTCCAAAAATCTACCAACCTATGAGCATCAAGGCTTTTGGAAAGTGTTTGTACGGGTTGAAACTTTTGAGACTCTTCCAAGTGTGAAAATTGTTGCCAAGATTCTTCCCAGAATGTCACAATTATATCATCTTTGATATCCTAGAAAGCATGGCGATTAATAAGATCTTTACCTTTTATAGCCTAGATCTAGTTAGTGGACCCTTTGATAGTTCCATCAAAATGTATTCTCTCATCTTGGATAACAAGAGGTAAGTATTTCCTTTTCCAAATTTGCTTCCAAAATTGTGGGCATCCATGAACACAAAGCCACCATAATTTCATACCATAATCCTAAATGATTATTTATGGATCCCAAAGTCCCAAACCTCTCATGAGCTTAGGTTTATTCAATTGGTCCCATCCAATCGGAGCCCACTTTCACTCTTTGGTAGCACCCCTCCACAAGAATTCACTTCATAATGAGCAGAAGCATTGAGTAACTACTAAGGGAATAGGCATGACCCACGCATGACTGTTAGTTTATATTTGGGATTGTTTGTAAGGTTTCTTTTAGTAGTGTAAGGCGACTTGGAAAATTTATTGCTTTGAAAGTCTAATTACTTAACCTATTCCGAGTCTTTTCTATGAGGTCTTCCCAAGATTCCACCTGGTTAGATTGTATGACCAGAGGTACCCCGAAGTATTTGGAAGGAAGATGACCTTTCTTAAAACCTAATACTTGGGTCGACTAATCCTGAACAATCTCTATGCAATTGAAAAATAAGATATTTGTCTTATCTATGTTTACTAATGTGCCAGATGCATCCATGAAAAGTTGGATAATTTTGGTGATACCATGCCCCTCTTTCATTGTGGGTAGCCCATGGAGAACCACATCATTAACGTATTGTTGGTGCAAGATAGGAATTTATTTTCCATAGAAATGTAAACCATGTACGTGCCCCAGTGAACACGATTTCTGAATAATTCTCCCAAACCCCTCCATCGCTATAATGAATAAGAAGGGAGATAATGGGTCTCCTTGCCTCCAACCTCTAGAGGAAGTAAAGGTATACGAGGGAGAACTATTGATACGAATAGATAATAACACTGTAGATATGAGGGAAGATACCCACAATATCCATTATTCAGAGAAATCATAGGCTCTGAGTCCCTGAAACAAATAAGTCCAACTGATGTAATCATATTCTTTAGATAAATCAAGTTTAATAATCATACTTGGCCACTCAACTTGAGGGAGTGAATGATTACTTTTGTTGCATCGATACCATTAGTAATTTGATGACCCTTTACAAAACTAGTTTAGTGGGCAATATGAGAGATGGAAGGATTGGCTTCAATCAATTGACTATCAATGATGAGATGATTTTGTATATGACATTGCAAAGCATAGTTGATCTGAAACGATTAGGACTCTTTTACTGACCAACTTTGGGAATCAGGGTGAAAAAGGTATCATTGAGAGTAGGGTGTAAAGATGTTGTTTATCACGATTCTTCTATTAGTTTTTGGATTTCCTTTCCCAAAAATATCCAACAGGTTTGAAATAAATATGATGTGTAGCCATCGAGGCCAAGTGCATTATTTTTAGGCATATTCATGACTACTATCTCCACCTCTTGGAAGGATATTGGCCTCATCAGGACAGTGTTCTGGTCATTACTGGCTAGCCTTGGAATGTGTTGAAGTACAACGTTGATATCATGTTGTCTACCATATGAATGCTCAGTGAGAATGTCCTTATAATAGGTAATCAATACATGTTTCATATCCTAGTGTTGTATCTTCCTTTCCCCATCTTCTGATATAATAGAGAATATTATATTAATGTGATGGCACTAAATCATGGAGTTCTGAAAAAATTTGAGTTGTGATCCCCTTCTTGAAGCCATTGAATCCTTGATTTTTGCTTCCATATTTCTTCCTCTTATTTATGTCTTTGTTCCAATTTGATGAGGGTGGTTCCATCTTTTGTTACAAATTCTAGAGATCGTCCTCAATTATAATTCATTGTTGTATCCTTGCAATTTTATTTTCAAAAAGTATCTTACCCTCAAAGATATTTCCACAAACATGCTTGTTTCATTGTTTTATTCTAGGCTTTAAATCCTTCAACTTAAGCTAGAAATCTTTCATTTTAGTCTTTCCTTTGATGTCTAGCTCCTCCCACCATTTTCTTAGTAATTCTACAAACTAGGGATTCTATAACCAAAAGCGTTCAAAACAGAAGGGACGATTGGAGGGACCTTCCTTCAAGTCAAGTTCCAGTAGGATCAAACAATGATCTGATCCCATACAAGGAAGGATGGAGGCCTTAAAGAAACTATCCTTGTGTAAGATGCCTTCAAATAGGAGGAATGTTTCCAACCGACTGGCTATTTGATGAAAACATCCTTGTCAATTATTCCATGTGAATAAACCATTAATTGTGCGTATGCCTACTAGCTTCAACTATTGCATATAGCCATCAAAGGCAATCGATGTTTGGTCAAGTCTTCTTACCCCTCCTTTTTTCTCTTGCAATGATCTGATGAGTTTGAATTCTCCCCCAACAATCCATAGGGAGTCCCCCACTATTTTTTTGGTATCAAAAAGTTGTTGAAAAAAAATTATTTTATCCCTCATGGAGGAGGGACTATATAATTCTTTTAAAAATACAAACTCCTTGCTTCCTATATAGCCGAACCGCCTTGTAAGAACTCTAAAAGTGGCCATCCAATCTCAAAATTCTACCTGATCTAAATGGAAAGTAGCATCCACCCATGGTATTTATCTAACCATGGAATCTACCCATGGTATTGTAAGTGGCATCCAACCATGGTATTCATTCACCCATGGTATTTATCCATGGTATTGTAAGTGGCATCCACCCATCGAATTTACCCATGGTATTCATTCACCCATGGTATTTACCCACCCATGGGCTTTACTTGTGGTATTGTAACTAAAAAAGGTTATAAGTAGCAAGTCAAATTTTGTAAAATGGAATATTGTCCACCACAATGCAGCTTTTACAATTCTTCTCTATTTTAATAAAAAGTTTCTTGGTGTTTTTGTTTATTGTATGTTCTAATATATTTTTGGCATTTCAATTTTTTTGTTAGCTTAAATGGGTTACGACTCCATTTTTTTGTTAATTGATCTAGATTAGTGGTATCAGAGAAGGTTACGGCTCCATCTTTTTGTTAATTGATCTAGATCAGTGGTATCAGAGAAGGTTACGACTCCATAGGAATGAGGGTTTGAAGCACAATGATGGATGAAAAACATAGAAAAAATCTTCAGTAAAATTCATGCAAGTTCCATGACCTCCACAAATCATTTTATAAGTTGAAGTATATCTCATTTAAAATGATTTTTTGTTAGCTCAAATGGGTTGTTTACGAAATTTGATTTTGTTTCCCAGTTTGAGAGATATGAGCAATTGAAGTTACATATGTCTAGAATGTTGCGTGACCGCGCGTACCATGAGGTTCAAGAATCATTTTCTCACTTCAAAGGTCATCAAATTTCAAGTATATTATATCAATAGAAATATCTCTTTAATACTTCAAATGAGTCTTTGATAGAATTTGATTTCATCGTCCGTAACAGAAGTTATCAAAAAAGTTGCAACAAGAGGTCTATTGCTAGAAAAAAAATAATGTGAAATAATTCTATACAATGTCCCATTAGATAGGAGAATCTACCAAACATGCCACCATACATTTACCAAGAAGAATGACAAGCATCACAGTTATGGGTCACCCACAAACCCAATGTTATGGGTCAACTTCACAAAACCCTTGTCATCGAAATCCATTTGCAACGACGCACACTATTAGTATAATAGTTGGTCACAAGCATTACAGGGTATCTTTATCCTCAGATCTTCATTTGTCATGGTTATGGGTCATCCACAAACCCACGCTTCATTGAATTCCATTTTCTAGGTTGCACACTATTAGTATCACAGTTGGTCACAAGGATTACAAGTTATATCTATCCTTGGATCTTTTTTCATCATGATTATGGGTTAACCACACAAAACCCTTCCTTTAGTGGCTATTCATATTCAACAAAGGCTTCTCAACAAGAAACTTCAGGCAATGAGGACCATTTCTTCTTAAGGAGGGAGGAATGATCTGAATGGAAAGTGGCATCCACCCATGGTATTCATCCACTCATGCAATTTACCCATGGTATTGTAAGTTGAATCCACCCTTGGTATTGATCCACCCATGGTATTGTAAGTGGCATCCACCCATGGTATTTATCCATAGTATTGTAAGTGGCATCCACCCATGGAATTTACCCATGGTATTATAAGTGGCATCCATCCATGGTATTAATTCACCCATGGTATTTACCCACTCATGGAATTTACATGTGGTATTGTAACTAAAAAAGGCTATGAGTAACAAGTCACATTTTATAAAATGATATATTTCCCACCAAAATGTAGCTTTTACAATTATTCTCTATTTTAATAAAAAGTTTCTTGGTGGTTTTTTTCACTATGTGTTCTCATATGTTTTTGGAATTTTAATTTTTCAGATCTTGGGGGCCTCTCCCCAAGATCCAGATCACTACCTCACTAGGGTTCCATCATATAACCAAACCCCCAACACTTCCTTTTTCTTCCAAAGCAATAGAGTTTCATCCTTTCCATAGTGGGATGCAATTTGTGTCAATTTATCACCCATCACTTTTGTTTCTTGCAAAATCGCAATCGTCAATTTTTCCTTCCTTATTCAGTCTCAAATATATTGTTGTTTCCATTTACTATTAAGCTCTCAGATATTCCATGAGAGCATTTTCATGAGGATAAAGTAGATGTTTGGAGGGTTGCATCTGGAAAGGTTATTACCTAGCTAGCATTAGCTAAATTATATTGATCAGACAACATTGACTCCTTTAGGTTCCTTTATCTTTTGTTTTTAAGATCCTTGGTTAGGTCTTCAAGGAGTATTTCCTTTCTTTTCTCCTAGAGAGCTTGAACAAATTTAGGTCCTTGAGTACTTCCCAAGGATTGTAGACATTTCATTTTCCAAGAGAGGTACTCATTCACATATCATTTGCAATCCTCTTTTGTTAACTCCATGAGATATTGCTATACCCAGTCATTAATCAAACCAACCAAAACATGTTATTCTCTGAAGGGTTCATTGGAATATTGAGTGAGTAGCTGAGCGACTTCATCAAACCCTAGTAAGCCAAAGAAGTCAAAGTCCCTTTGTTGGGGGTCTTCATCCTTCAATTTGTGCTTGTTTGTCTAAGATGTATTCTACTGAGCTATCTACCATCGTGGTACCTTCAATATTATTGAAATATTCTTCCAGGACTTCCATAGCAGAGAAAGAGTTATTGTCTTCCATCGACATGACATTTGGAGGGATTCGATTCTTCTAGTTTCGCCGCCTTGTGGAGACCTTGGTGACCATCATTCTCTAGAAGGCTTCCAACTTCTTGTTCTTTTCTTTGTAGTGGAAAATCCCGAATAAGATGACCATGCTCATGATAGAGAGAGAATTTGAATGGAACATGTTCATAGTCAATTTTTTGATTCCAAATTTCACCCTAGTAATCCAACTCTACGGATTTCGGTAATAGTTGGGATATTTTCATATAGACACATAAACATGCATATGACATATTTCTTTCTCATCAAGTCACTTCAAAAACTTTGACAAACCTCCTAAGTGCCTATCCAATGCCCTCAAGAATCTTTGAGATCCAGAAGTCAATAGGGAGGGAATATAGCCTTACCCAGACCGAGGCTGCAACAAATTCCTCCTTATCCAGGTTGAAACAAGCTTCCTAGTGGCAGTTGCATAACCCTGCATTATTGTAGAAATATGGTTCACCTTCAAAAATGCACTCTTTATCCTCTAGACTAGAGAAAATAATAGTGGAAAAACCTTTTTCATCCAACCTTAAATCAAACTCACCTTTGGGTTTCCAATTCTGTTGAATCTACCATTTGAGATCCATTTCGGGAGGCCAAATTCCAATGAATTTGAAAATAAAAGCATGGTCTCTCATCTACCTTTGATGGTCTTCAAGGAATTTTGAGGATATGATGAATCTAGAGTTTGTAGTGGCCTTTGGTATACATTGTCCTCTCAAACCATGTTTCCATTTGTCACCCAAAATTGATACCTGTGAAGAGCTAGAAGTCCTTCCCTTAAGGTCACGGTTGTCGTCTGTTTGGATATGTTTACCTTTAAGGGAATTTCGGAAGGAGTGGACTCCCCTCCTGCCCTTAGTGCCATCGCAGTGTTAATTACTTTTGCAAGAGAAGGGTGGATAAATCGAAAGGATTTTTTTGAGAAAATATATTTCAAACCCTAGTGCCTATGAGAAATGAAAATCAGAAACCCAGGATCTAACCCCATCTCCTCAATTATATGCATCACCAAAAGCATACCTGTTTGAAATAATAAACTCTAGGTTCTAGTTTTGGTACTTGTTTTCACTTTAATTCACAATTTTCAACCTTTAATCCTTTACCCAATTCCTCATTATTTCTCATTTTCCCCATACTACTATTGTTTCATATAAGATATGCATATTAAGGACTCCAAGGTATACGTTGTCTATTTTGCAGACTTTCCATGTGTTGATACGAAAATAAAATTGAATATCATTTTACTAATTTGTTGATACAAGACAACATATCAGTTGGAGGTTATCATGCCAAATGAAAGCGAGATTAATTGGGACTTGTGATTGTTTTTCCTCCCTTTAATGACGACATTCCAACAAAATGTCATTGTTTGACTGTCAACAAAAAAAAAAAGATAAATGTGACTTTTTCAAGTCTCATTGTTGAATTTGGGATTGAATTTGCAGGTATTTTTGTTGTGCTAGGGGAAGACTTTTGGATTGATTGGTTATTTACTTCTTTGTCGATGATTGAATCTTTGAAAGTTCCTTCCATGTAAAGGAAGTTAAATATATGGGCATCATAATCAAAGACTTCCCAATTTGTAACATTATTTGGAACTATATGCTTCTACATCAGTTCCACATAAAAGGAGTTAGTGAAGAAATTTTCAGAAGGAATTAAGTTAAAGGTAATGTTAACCAATAAGTCAGCATCAATATTTTGAAAACAAGGAACAAAAAAATATTGAATACAAAAAAACAATTAATTAGGTTCCATGCCTCATGTTAGTAGTTTTTGAAATGACTCAAGGTATAGTAAATTAAAATACGTACCTATTTAAATACAAAATCAAAGTCACAAAATACCTTTAAGAACCTAACGTTAAGATACATTGCTTTCTTCAGTCCCTAAATCAAGGCCTCGTACTCTATAGTGTTGCTTGTGCACTCGAACTCTAGTCTACAAGCAACAAAAAAATCATTTCCCTTTTCATCTATGAGAACAACCAACACCTAAACCCTCCTTAAATTTGGAGCCATCGAAAATAATGACCAAAATTTGACACTTGATTTTACATATATTATATCTGAGTCTAGCATAAGACCTTCGACAATTGAAGGTTGTTGATCATTAGCTAGTTTTGATAGTATGGAAGAATCTACGTAAGGTGATTAGTCTCCATGGAAGTTTCCAAAATAGGTGTCGACAATTTTTTTCCCCAAATATAATTATTAAAAAATGCAGGTTGATTAGGGGCTTCCAAATCAATCACCACATACTTCATATATCTTTCACGATCTTCCTTAGTTTGTTATCTTTTCCCCTATAACATAACCACATATGGGACCAACCTAGTGGAAAAATAACTATTCAATTTCGATGAATAGTCCCAATTGAGTAACATACCATAATGATCAAGAATGTCGACTAAAAAAATGTTAATGGTCTAGAAAAATTTAAGATTAGAAGCTAGTCAGATAAGGACATTCATAAGAGTCCCCAACATAGTAACATTGGATCAATCAAGTTGAAAAACGTTGGTGATACACTACTAAGGCTGAAACCCTAATTTTTGTGTAACTACATGAGCATCACATTCATTGAGGCTCCTAAATAAAGCATACAATTATGAACATTCCTATTAGAAATCACAAATGTTAACAAGAAAGGAGGTGTTTCAAACGTGGTTGTTTTTCCCTAATAGAGAATTGCCACCAATTATCAATTTATTATCCAACGAGTTATCTATTTGAGAGACACTCTTAAATGCACTGCTTCTCTCAACACTCTTAATAGTGTTTTCAATCACCTTTAGGAGTTCAGGCTAGTTCAAAGCGAGGAGATCATCTAATAAGACATTAGATTTTAACTTCTTAATATCATTGATTAAGCTGTAA
>Ga0115851_102327_pt1 | contig 9996 bp, 10 predicted proteins | sample InSIn2gowninarea_FD_83865 | JGI IMG/M metagenome (GOLD analysis project Ga0115851, IMG submission 83865)
ATTCTATTATCCGTTCTTATGAGGTAGAAAAAAGAAGTAGCAGCTTAAAGTACTCTCGTATGCGCAGTCGCGTTCATATATGCATCATTACCTAGGAGCTGTCTCTTCCAGGAATATAGCAGGATCAACACGATTGGATGGAAAGGCATGTCAGCAGATTCCCGGCTGAGCTTCACATTCATCCGGCAGCTGTGCTTGATTTTATCCTTAGATTCAACTGGCCCAAACTCATTCGCATATTGGCGTAGGCTCTTCTGAAACAGTAACCACTCTATTGGGACCGTAACATGGTGAGATGTTGCCACAGCCCATAGGTACGCACCTATAAGAGACGGGTAACGAAATGTACCTAAGGGCGCGACAGCATGCAGTCGCATTGGGTGCTTTTTCTCGAGTATCGGAAGCAGCCATCCTAAGCCTAGATATTTGCGGGGTATTTGATGAACCACATTGGCTACGGGTAGGAGATGTCCAAGAATGGATTGAGCGAAGGAGTAGAGGTGGGGCCATCCATGTCGCCACAGCGCATCAACGTAATTTACTGTCGTACACCAAGCTTCCTGCCATACTTTACTCTACCTGATTAGGCAGCTGCCCCTTTAACGTTGAACTCAACAAAGGCTCTCGATTCTCAGAGGATAGAGATGAAAACTACGAATCTGTTTGCGAGATAATCCAAAAATATCAAACTATATCAAGAAAAGGCCCGTAAAATTCATGCAGTATCGAACACCTCATCAGCGCAAAGATCAGCAATCGTTGACCTTGCTTATATGCAAGATGCAAGCCTCCGGCTCCTGCCCGTTTTTGTACGCCAGTCCGAATAATCTTCTCCACCAATCTGGGGACAGATCAACCGAGAGGCTCGGATTATGCCGTACCAAGCATATGAGATTTGAAGGATTCGACAGCATCCTCGATGCAAACTGGTGTCGATGCCAACTAGCAGGGGCACCTACAACACTTGAAATAGCTGCGCAACTGCACATACGAGAGTACTTTAAGCTGCTACTTCTTTTTTCTACCTCATAAGAACGGATAATAGAATGTTTTTCTCAATACTTAGCACAGCCCTCCTTGCATCCGTTGGATCAGCACAGCAAATTGATTGTACTGGAATCAAGGCGATCAATCCCAAATGTCGCAACGCTGACTCGGTTCCGTATACTCGCGACTTCTTCTACGTGGGCGGCCGAACTGTCAACGCTCCATCAGGCCAAATCACTGCGGACAAGCTCTATGTCGAGAAGATAGCCCCAGTCGTCAGCAACCACTCTATACCAATTGTCTTCTCGCATGGAGGGGGATGCAGTGGTACATCATGGCTGAACACGCCGGACAACCGGAAAGGCTTCGCTGCATACTTTGTTGAAAAGGGATACATAGTCTATATCATCGACGCGGCTGGTCTAGGCCGAAGTTCATCATCGGACTTCGACAACTTCCCTTTGACACCAGAGGCTTCGTCCGAATTAGTGGAAATGGGCTTTACTGGCGTAAAACATCACAACATGTACCCTCAATCGCAGCTGCATACTCAGTGGCCTGGCACCGGTCGAGCCGGCGATCCTGTGTTCGAAGAATTTAAGAAATCGATGGTACCATACACTACAAACAACACGGCATTTGAAACAGCACTGAGAACATCTGGATGTGCATTGCTCGAGCTTATCGGACCCTCGTACTTGATCGGACACTCTGCGGGTGGTGCTACAAACATACTCCTTTCCAACGACTGCCCACAGAATGTGGCTGCTAACATCAACTTGGAATCCAGCACCACACCTTTCATCTGGTACACTGCTGGTACTGGAAGCTTCTTAATGAGACCGTACGGACTCACAGCCACTCCAATCGACTACGACCCACCCATCTCCAGCCCGTCCGAGCTGATAACCGAATCCATTGGCAACGCGACTACTGCACGCCGCAACTGCGTACGACAGGTCGAGCCTGCTCGAAAACTACCCAACATCGCCAAGGTGCCCTACCTTATGCTCACTGGGGATGCTAGTGTGCACATTACATACGACCACTGCATTATAGACTACCTCAAGCAAGTTGGTGCAGATCCAGAGTGGATCAAATTGGGTGAAATCGGCATCAAGGGCAACGCACATTTCATGCACTTGGAGAAGAACAACGGAGAGATTGCGGGTGTAGTTCTGGATTGGATGGCGAAGAGGGAAATACAATAGAGTGGGGAGCAGCTTGTGCTTTCTCTAGAGCCTCAAGCTTCCATATTTTTGCGTTATATAATGTCGTGTGCAAGGAATCTTAATATACCAGTGCTCTACTCTCTCGTTCCACAAAAATATGTCTTTTACTTTCCCTGCAAATCCGTAATCAAGGTTTTCAGTGGCGTTGTGGTTCAAAAGAGTCAAACCTGAACATGCTCAGAAGATAGGTGGCAGAGGGTATTTACAATCCCTGGCGAATCGACTGCTGGAAGGTTCCAGATGGTTTGCCCACTGGGGTGGTGCGCTATTCTTGATCAATTGATCAATTGATCAATAGCTTTTCTAATATGAAACGATAGAATATGCACACTGCGTCTATATCTGTTGTTAGCCGTTGAGAATACCGAGACCAAACATACCACCAACCGAGCATCACTTGTCGCTTAGCGAATGAGGCGGGGATGGCCGATAGTTACTCAATGCGGGGAACAAACTCCCCCGCAAATTCCGCCATCGGACACACCTTCGCCATCGGACATGCCTTTACCCTATGGACGTTCCGAATTAATTTTCTAGTGAGTGGTTGAAATAAACATGGATATCATGTAGTCTTGTCAAAGGCCCGTTTGGATGCTCCAGGATAGGCACCGATATTACGGTGCAAAATTCGCTTCGGCGCACCACCTCGGCCCTTCTCTAGGTAGTAGTACCCGATACCCAACAGAAATGTCACCCGAAGCTTGTCACCCACAAGCACGGCAGGCGAAGCTTCTTGTAGTATCGTCCTAACCACTTCAGACTCATCCCCGCCGCTCCAGTGGACTCGACTCAGTAGTTATCGCGCTGACTCGGAGCACGCAATCTTCCGGTCGTATTGCAACCCTGCATACAAAGGTGTCCAGCATGCCCATTGCGCGCCCATGTGAACGAAATCATCAACACCAGCGCTGCGATGGTAATGATGATAGCATGCGCTTGATTAATGCATCGACAGCGCGAGATAACTACGATACTTTTGCGACGACACATTCATCTTCAGATCTCGGTATTCAAACAGAACACAACGCCACACAGGCGACAGGAGAGCAGGCCAACATCAACATGAGTAAACACAACGTCAAAGTCAATGCTGGCAGGGAGCATGGCGGAGATCTTGAGGCTTCCCGGAGCCGTGACCAGGACCACCAGGGTGACTTTGTCACACAGCTCGAGAACAACAACCTACACAGAGGCCTCCGCCAGCGCCACATCCAGATGATAGCCATTGCCGGCGCCATTGGAACAGGGCTCTTTCTTGGACTGGGAGGTTCCATTCAGACTGGCGGACCTCTCGGCGCTCTCCTCGGCTATGCAACCGTTGGTCTTATCGTCTGCGCTGTTCAATTCGCTCTCGGTGAAGTTGCAGCCTTGATACCGGTTACGGGATCCTTCGTCAGGCATGCTGAGTTTCTTGTCGACCCCGCTTTTGGATTCGCAGTTGGATTGAACATTGTGTACGGAAACCTGCTTTCTGTTCCTGCAGAGATATCTGCAATCTGTGTGCTCTTCCAATTCTGGACGGACCTCAACTCTGCCGTTTTCATCTGCATATTCATCGCCATCACGTTTGCAGTCGGCATTGCGTTTGTAGGAATATATGGCGAGTAAGTTTGTCCTATTCATTGGAAGCATATCACATGCTCTAATTCGGCAGCTTGTTCCAAGCACAAAAGCTAGAGACAGAGGCTGACTTGGGATCGCCACTTTTAGGATTGAATTCTTCTTCGCTTGTCTGAAGATCCTTTTGGTCGTTTTTCTGATCATCTTTGGTCTTGTTGTTGACCTGGGAGGTATCCCTGGACAAGAGCGAATCGGCTTCAGGTACTGGTCAAACCCAGGTCCGTTCGTTGAATACATAACGACTGGTTCGTGGGGAAAGTTCCTCGGGTACTGGGCGGTGATGACCAAAGCGGTCTTTAGTTTTGCAGGAGTTGAGAGCCTGGCGATGGCCGCTGCCGAGACGCAGAATCCGCGTAGAAACATCCCCAAGGCATGCAAGAAGGTGTTTGCTCGAGTCCTTCTCTTCTACATACTCGCAGGTGAGTGTTTGTGCAATTGCTATAAATTGTTCGTTAACCAAACCTACAGTCCTCATTGTGGGCATGATCGTGGCCAGCAATGATCCCAGATTGAGCAACGACACTGGAAATGCTGCAATGAGCCCCTTCGTAATCGTCGCTTCATCTGCCGGAATCAAGGCCATCCCATCCGTTGTCAATGCTGTGGTTATCACGTCAGCGTGGTCTTCCTCCAACCAAGCGCTGCTGTCGGGTACACGTGTACTTTATGGTCTCGCCATCAAAGGTCAGGCACCGAAGGTATTCCTCCGCACAACTTCATGGGGTGTCCCTTATGTCTGTGTGCTCTTCAACACGTGTTTTATGTTTCTGGCCTTCATGGCGCTGTCGAGTAGCGCCATGACAGTTTTCTACTGGCTGGTCAATCTGACCGCTGCTGGTGTCCTTGTCTCATGGTCCTCGATCCTCCTCAACCACATTCGTTTGTGTATGGCAATGAAGAAACAAGGCATCCCGCGCACTGAGTTGCCGTTCCACAATCGATGGACGCCTTACACATCTCCGGTGGCACTAGCCATGTGTCTGATTATCCTCTTTACCGGAGGCTTCTCTGTCTTCACAAAAGGCGGTTGGTCGACCAGTGATTTCATCTCTGCATACCTGTAAGTGTTTTCGGCAGAATCTCAGCCCGCGCGAATACAGTGCGAAGCTAATTGCCATGTAGTGATATACCACTTGTCATTGCAGCGTTTCTGCTTTGGAAATTTATCAAGGGCACGAAATTTGTGTCTTTGGATGAGATACCCATTAGAGAAGCACTCGAAGAAGTCGCCAAATATCCGGAACCATTGGAGCCTACACCCAAAGGCTGGAATCGAGTCGTATCATTCTTGTGGGACTAGCATAAAGGGCACAGTCTGATGCATATTTTGTATAGAAATAGATGATATAACCTGATGATACATTGTAGGAGATTAAAGACCATGAACCGTGCGTATAATTCCATCAAAGAAATACCCATTCGTAACAAACCAATCTCGACAGTGCGCCTTATGTATTATTGACCAAACAATCGCCTTCTTCTGGTCTTCTATCCTTTCCCAACTCTGAGCACATCTTTACCAGTTGAGTTAGCCCGCCAACTCAAAACTGTTGGAGCCGATATCTCAAGAGATTGTTCGAAAAAGAACTGCTTCATAGTCGACTCTTCAGTCCGCAATTAAACGTTTGGCTTCTCAGGTTTCGCGGGCTTTTCGGGCTTAGCGGGCTTCTCAGGCTTTGCAGGCTTCTCTGGCTTCGCGGGAGGCTCCGGGACATCTGGCTTCGCGGGCTTTTCGGGTTTGGGAGGCGGTGCAGGAACGTCAGGCTTCGCGGGCTTCTCGGGTTTGGGAGGCGGCGCAGGAACATCAGGCTTTTCTGGCTTTGCAGGCTTTTCTGGCTTTTCTGGCTTTTCGGGCTTATCAGGGTTCCCGTTGGGCGTATCTGGCGAGGAATCATTGTTGAGATTGGGCTTCGGCTTGTTGTCGTTACCGTGGCGGTGCGATAGGGCACCCCGAAGGATAACAGATCCCAGTCTCACAGCAAGAAGCTGCCAGAATCGCTTCTCAACTCGACGAGCCTCGATGGAACGCTTCTGCATGACGCAGGCCTCAGTCGAGATCTCAAGAAGATTCTGATCGTTGCAGCGGATGAGAGACTTCTCGTGGCAGATAGTGGCACCGATACTGATACCAATCTCTTCACAAGGGATGTATTCGTCAGCGCCGTCTAGTTCCTGCCTCTTGGAGACCTCATCGATGGGTGCAATGGTATCAACGGGCCCTGGGCCGAGGTGGCTTGGAGGATGAACCGCAGGCGTGTTGAGTGTCTGGTCGTCCAGCGAGCCAGAAGGAATTGCAGAGGCTGTAACGCCGAGAGCGGCGACGATGGTAATGGGAGAGATGCGCATGATGGTTTTGAGTAAAGAATGTGTAAAAGATCTGTTGAAGGAATGAAGGAAGGAGTGTGGTGCTGTTCTATCACTGTAGACAACATATTGCCTCTTATAAGTACTGATTCAAGAGATCAACTAACTGCACAGTCTTGACTTCTGTCGTATACGGAGCGGCCTCGAAGCGGACTGCAGTAGGTTGAAGGTGCGTTGCGGTCATTTGTTCGCTCGCCTTGATGCAGGTACTCCGTTTCTCCCTGTGTTTTAATTCGATACTAGTCAACTGAATGTACACATATATCAACAGTAAAACAATGTCGATCACGGCCTTGCGTGCACGGAGTTCGCGTTGATAGGCTGGCTTTCCGAAGGCACCCAAGTCCGTTCGAGGACGGGGTCCGCAACGGAAATTATCCATCTCATCATCACGAATACGATGTTTGGATCTACATAATTCGGTGGGAGTTCAGCGTTGACTTAATGATCACATAAGATCAATGTCCGATGTAAGGCAATGCACGTGATTAGAATAGACAAGGCTGATCGACTGTTTGACGAATTCTATGCCCAAGATTTCACTTCTAGAATGTTATGTACAGAAAGCGACACTACTTGCGCTAGAAGTATTCTCGAGAATTCTCAAGATTGCAGGTGATATAGTACCACCGACTTTCTGCCATGAATATAGCAGCGCAAAAGAAACAAAGTATCCCGAAACATCCATATCCAACATATGATAATAAAAGTCAATAGACATATATGCCTTCACGATCTTCAACCACCTCCTTGGGTTGTTCAAACTTCCAGAATCAAAAAATGGGTCGTGGATAGATACAAGTACCTAGACCTAGCCTGGTCTCCTTCAGTACTAGGTAGCTCTCGGCTAGTCGCAGTCAACTCTGGCCTGGCGTCAGATCCGTCAATTTACACTCGGGCCGATCATCTTTCAAGAACAGAACCGCTATGAAATCTAGTCTACAAACATGTGGTTCTCGCTCAATCCATCCGAGATCTCAAGTCTTATTTCGGTGAACTTTTCGTTCTGGAGTCTGTGAATCAATGACGTACGTGCAATGACGTGCGGACGCCTCCGTGGAGGCAGCTGCCTACCTCGCGCAACACCAACCTGCCAACAATCTCCCTTCATGCCATTCTATGAGTTTTGTTCGACAGAGACTTGCCGTACCATATTCATAGCCTATCAAACCTTCGGCGGCACCGCCTGATAGCCGACAAGAGCATCAGCAAAATGCAGTCGCGACCGACTCCAATCCTCGTTGACGAGTTCGACGTCGGGCTTGACCGATCAAACATCAACAAGAATGAAGATGTTCAACTAGCCGTATCACAGGCAAAGAATGGAGGCCTCGATAATCATGTAGAGCCTGAAGTTGATCGCTCGTCGGCGCACCACATGGTCGACTCGATTAAGCACCACAGGCACAGGGCTGGAATGAAGATCCGAAAGACACTACACATTGGCAAGATGTCTGATGATATGAGCAACGAGACAACGATACTCGCAGACAACATTGACGAAACATCCGATTCCAGGCTCGTATACGACGCGCCGAAGCTGGAAAAGACAACGGTGAAAGACTTGATTCACAACCCGATCGATACCATTTCGTCAAAGATATCGGGGCAAGGAAACCAGCAAGTCGCTGCAAATATAGCGGCAAAAGAGATACCTCACGGAGATGAAGTTGACCTCATTCGGGCATCTGAGGCAGCTGAGAATGCTGTATCTGATAAGGCACGGTTACTAGCTATCCAAGATCTCTCAAAGTTGATGGAAGAACGGCAGGCCACATATGTGCGCTGGACACTCGATCGCCACATCACAAAAGTCAGAGTACTGCCGCGGGACAACATGACAAGGAAGCCGAGAGCAGCGTTCGAAACGCACAGCTCTCAAGAAGGTACCGTGGTTGACTGGAAAGCGTATGGGCAACATGTGAGTACTGGAGCTTACCAAGTGTGGATTCATATATCTAACAAAAATCAGCTCCTCACTTATTTCGCCCACCAATATGGTGGCCAGTACATAGGCTACGGATCGGATCCGCCAGCGCCGTCAAAGGAGACAATCATGCCCAATGTGGAGCGGCTCATGATAGCTACCTCGCCACTTCAGGAGTTCATCATGACGACTCGTCGAGTGTACCGATGGGAGAGCCGCAGCGAAACAATAAAGTATCTGGTGATTTACCTCCTACTCTGGTATTTCAACATGCTGCTTCCAGGAATCGTATGTAGAACCACTGATTTGTTCGAATCTTCCAATATAATCTAACACACATACAGATGTCAGCTGTCGTATATTTTGTTCTAGAGCGACGCAACCACGGCAACACAATAGAAGACCTTCGCGAAGACGTCAAGCGCCGAGAAGACCAGCGTGTCACGGCATTATCTCTCACTGAGTTGATTGAGAAAGAAGGGGATGCGATGTGGTCTGATAAGTTGCTTGAAGATCTCGGACCGTGGCTGATGGTCCAGCTGAGTGACATGGCCAACTCTTGTGAAAGCATGCGAAAGTTCGTATCCATTGTCTTTTTTCCTCCTGGTCGATGTACTCACATGATAACAGATTCTCAGCAGACGTCAATCGCTCTAGCCATGATAGCAAATTATCAATCAGTGTTGTTGAATCCACCAGTTCGCACCTTCCCCCAACCCAGTTGATCTGTGCAACCTTACAGGTGGCGTCAAGGCCGTTGATCGAATGACGGGACGGCCCGCTGCCCAGTTCGATGAACGTGCTCATAGCTCTCGGCTCCACATTAGCCATCAAAGCCCTTCTGCATCCTGCCAAGCTAAGACCTTCTTTGTTTACGATAGTTTGAGGGATTAGTTGGAAATCTGAACGTGGCACTCCTTCGACGATTCCCACTCCTCCCTCGGCTGGAATGTACATCCCCAAGATTAGGATTCACCGAGGTAGGTCGATCTGAATCTTCACATGCTTTTGGCCCCTGCAGACAACCACTCTCTTGCCGCCCATCCGTTTCACCCACCCAGCTTCACCACACCACTTGCCAGTTTGCAGGAGCGAAGCCAATGATCTGGCTGAACGCCTCATCTCTCTGATCAACCTGACTTAGCACGAACTCTTGTCCATCTTTAGTGATAAACTTCAAGTCCTTGCCAGAATCCCTCTGCAACTTATCAGGAATGTTCTTTGTCACGATACGGTCCTGCTTTTCAAAGTTATTGATCTGGTCGTATGGAATTACCCAGTGAACTTTGTGGCCCATGTTGGAAACAAAACGAACTGAGTTGGCGCCTATGATCAAACGCCCAGTCGTCTTGTCCTTGTGTGCAGTGTAGGCGTTGTAGTCGTAGGTTGGGTCAAAGGTTGGCGAAGGCAGTGTGCCAGCCGGCACCACTGAACAGGTCTGTGCAATACTGACTCCTTTGGCCTGGATGTATTTGATGGCCCATTCGGCTGTCTTGAGTTAGAAACAGAACTCCACTTGAAATGACCTGGCTTACCATGAGTGGGAATATTCCACAGCAAACGCCGTGTTGGTGACACCAATAGTCGATATTCTGGGAAGTTTGTAGCAATTGGGAAAAGGAAGAAGAATGTGGTGCCCGCGGCAAGCGTCATTGTCTTGACCAATAGCCACAATGGAGTAACTGCGGTTGCGAGAATGATGATGGAAAGTAGAACGAGCACTCGTGAAGTGCGGTGAGGCACGCGCCACTCGAAGAAACTGTTATCATGTGAGTACATCGACCAGGAGGAAAAAAGACAATGGATACGAACTTTCGCATGCTTTCACAAGAGTTGGCCATGTCACTCAGCTGGACCATCAGCCAC
>Ga0115851_102328_pt1 | contig 9995 bp, 7 predicted proteins | sample InSIn2gowninarea_FD_83865 | JGI IMG/M metagenome (GOLD analysis project Ga0115851, IMG submission 83865)
GATAATGTCGGGCTCTATGATGCCCTCAAAGACCTGCCAGAGCAAAAAGAAGAGATGGTCTTCAGTGTACTTAAAGGTCTGAGCACCCGCGATTACAGCCAGGTAGCCAGCCAGCTGCTGGACAGTTTTGGATTGAGTGCTTCGAGCATCAGCCGGCATTTCATTGAACATAGCAGTAAAGCAGTCGAAGCCTTTAGTGCTCGCCCCCTGGAAGAAGAGCAGTATGTAGCCCTGTTTATTGATGGCAAGCACCTGGCAGGCGAACAAATGATCATTGTGCTGGGCATTACTGCCGAAGGAGTCAAACAGCCACTGGATGTCATTCAGAGCAGCACCGAGAACAGCCGCTGTATCAAAGACATGCTCAGTGGACTAATCAGCCGGGGCTTACAATATGAACAAGGCTTGCTGGTGGTCACTGATGGCTCCAAAGGCATTCATAAGGCAGTGGAAGCCACCTTTGGACACTATGCGGTGCTGCAGCGCTGCCAGTGGCACAAGCGGGAGAATGTGGTCTCCTATCTTAAAGAGAGTGAGCAGGCAGCAATGCGAAAAGCCTTGCAGCGGGCATATAGTCATTCGCAGTATGCCACTGCCAAAGCAGCATTGGAGCAGATAGCCGACGAACTAAAGACCCGTAATGTGCACGCAGCCAATAGTCTGCTCGAAGGGCTGGAACAGACCCTGACCATTCAGCGCTTAGGTTTGCATGAGCACCTGTCCAGCAGCTTTACAACCACCAACTGTATTGAAAGTCTGAACAGCCAGGTAGACAAGTATGTCCATAAGGTCAAGCACTGGATGCATTCTGATCAGCGTAACCGGTGGGTGATCATGGCACTGAGTGAAGCAGAAAAGCACCTGCATAAGGTTAATGGACATAAACACTTACACCTGCTGAAACAAGCTTTGCAACAACAGATACAAAACACCATTGCCCAAAACCATTCTTTCCATGGGGGTACCCCCATGGAAAGAATTTCAACTAACTATGCAACATAATCCCGGAGTTACACCGGAGCAACATAGGTATAACTCAGGTATATGTCAGGTATAACTCAGGTATATGTTAGGTATAGCTCGGAGGTTTCTAGGTAACTCCTATATATCTCCATATATAGTTAATTTAGTACCTTTATTGATAAGCTATTTAGATAGATTTTAATTGTAATGAATAAAGCGTTAAGTGCCTAAATACTTAAAATTTGTTCCATGCGATTATAGCTGCTTAAAAAAATATTTTTCGGAATAACAAAAAATATTTTGTACAACTAAAAAATTTAGTAGCTTGCATGCTAAATAAATTGGTTATGTCATTCGCCGGAAAAAATCTTCGTTATCTGCGCAGACTGCGCGGCTGGACACAGGAAGAATTTGCCAATAAACTCAAAATTAAACGTTCGCTCGTAGGCGCTTATGAAGAGTTTAAAACTTTGTATGAGCATGGATGTGAGAGCATTTTATAAGAGGAGGTGTGAATTATGAAGAGGTTAAAGAAATTCATTAAACTCTTTCATAGACAGAACTGATAATAAACTTCTTTTTGAATGTCATACTTTGAATTATTTTGTATTCGTATTTCGCGAACTGTGCTGTTACATTGGGTAAATGAGTAGCTTCTATATTGCATACTGTGCGAAAAAAAGTATACATTAAATATAGTATACCCTTTTGAAAAAACTGGTGTTCTCCTGCTACCTGAAAATCGGTATAAAGCCAAAGTCCATTTGGCTGAAGCTTTTGATGGAGTCTATTGAAGATGCCGCACATAGTGGATTCTTTAAAATTATCGAAGAAAAAAGGTGAGAGTATTATATTATAATTATTTCCCTCAAAATTTTCTACAGCAGATTGTTTTATAAATCTAACATTATTTTGCTCAACATTGCGTTTACTGGCTTTTGAAATCATGTTGGCTGATATATCTAAATAGTCTATTTGCAATCCTTTGCTATACATTCTGGTGATTTCCTCTAAAATCCAGCCTGTTCCCCCACCAACTATTAATACTTTTGCTCCGGCTGGGATGTATTGTACCAAATAAATCTGAGCATCCCGTAATGCTTTCCCAATAAATATTCCTGCAAGTATATCATAAACTCCTGCTATTGTATCGTAACTGCGCTTCATACTATATATTACAATACAAGAATAGGACTAAAACAATAAGCCTGTATGATGGTTTTATCATACAGGCTTATCCGTATTTTTTTGAACAAACTATTTATTGCAATGAAAGATTTATTTTGCCACTACCAGCTCTTACTACTACTTCCGTACCACCACCATTCAATGTACCGTTTACATTATCATCGTCCACACTACCGCTGAAGTTAGATAAAGCTACTGTATTCACTTTATTGCCGCTCAGGCGAAGATTGAGACCAGAACCCTTAGGCAAGGTTAAATCAATATTGCCTCCGGAATTACTTAAGCGCACAAATTCGCCAAGCTTTGTAACGTCTACGCTCATGCTACCGCCACTGGTAGAAGCATCAACGCTGCATGACAAATTTTCTAAACGTACGCTGCCACCACTGGTGTGAGTAGAAAGAGAGCCTTGAATATTATTTGCCCTAATACTGCCACCACTGGTATTGGCTTCAATAGTACCGTTTAATTCTTCTAATTTAAGGGAGCCGCCGGAGGTAGCCAGCTTTATTTTACCATCACATTTGCTTGCTTCTATACTGCCACCGCTGGTAGATAAATTAATATCGTTATGCGAATTGGACACGTTAATACTACCACCGCTGGTATTACCATCTATTTTACCATCTATATTTTCTACTTTCAAACTACCACCACTTGTGGCAAATTTTTGATTTCCGGTAAGATCAGAAAGCTTAATACTACCACCGCTTGTAGCTAAATCGGTAGATACGGCTTTAGGTGCAAATACGCGAAAAGAAATGCTGATGCCTTTCTTCCAGCTCATGTTGCGGTCTTTTTGTTTTGCTTTGGCAACTATTTTATCACCATCCTGGGCTACTGTAAATTCATAATTTTCATTTAGAATTTGCTGGATTTCATCACGGGTAAGTTTACGGTCGTTGTTGCCGTTGATATATACTTCCACACGTGTTTCACTTGGATTGACGCCGGCTACAGATATGCTGCCGCCTGAAGTGCTTACTTCTACATTTTTAACAGCAGTATTGGCAAATGTTTTAATGAGAAAAGGTTCATCGGAATTATAGGCTTGTGCTTTTGTATTAAAATAAGTTGCTGAAGCAGCTAACAGCAAAAACAAATACTTTTTCATGCTTTGTTATTTTTATGATTGATTATGGAACGTTACTGATGATGTAATGTTACAGTTGATGTATAATAATAATGGTTGTAAACCTTTATGAATAACACTCTTATGCAAGCCACCGGGATACTGACATCAAAAACAATGAGCTTTCAGGTGGATGGGACACCCACATGTAGAGGCAATAAAAGTGAACATCCTTCTTGTTACTTCGGCCTTACTCCGTTCTCAAGCTATTAACCGGGTTAGCAACAGCCGCTTTAATTGTGTTTAAGCTTACGATGATAAGTGTAAGCAACAACACTAACACACCTACTACTGCAAAAAGCCATATACTGATATTTATGCGGTAATCATAATGCTGCAACCAGTTAGTCATTGCCCACCAGGTAACTGGTGTAGCAATAAGGAATGCAATACCTACGAGCTTTAAGAATTCTTTTGAAATGAGCAGTAGTAACTGTTGTACCGAGGCGCCCAATACCTTGCGTACACCTATTTCGCGAAATCGTTTTTCTATGGTGAAAGAAGCTAAACCAGCTAAGCCCAGGCAACAAATAAAGATGGCTAAAGCAGCAAATACAAAACTTATTTTACCTATCAAATCTTCGGTCAGGAACTTCTTGCCAAACTCCTGGTCGGCAAACTGGTACTCGAATGGAAATGCAGGATTATAAGTCTTGAGGATGTTTTCAATCTTTTTCAATGCTTGTTGCGGCTGCACACCATTATTGAGGCGAATGCTTACAAAGTTGTTACCATAAGGACGATATAACATCATAAGCGGTTCTACCGGCTTGTATGGATTAGCCATTACTACATTTGCGGCTACTCCACTTAAAGTAAACTCTTTGCCGAAAAAGATCATCTTCATACCTATTGGGTTTTTCAGTCCCATTGTTTTTACAGCCGCTTCATTCAGTATCATGTATCCGGAATCTGCAGGCAACCCTTTAAAGTCGCTGCCTTCTACCATTTTTACACCAATAGTTTTTGCATAATCTTCGGTTACACCTAATGCAGCAACTATCAAATTGCCGTTGGCCGGCTTACCAGCATAATCAGGTGCAGGTGAATAATTGAAAATAGCCGTAACCGGTGCGGAGCTGGCAGTTACACTATTAACTAAACCAGTTTTCAGCAATTCCTGTTTTATTACATTATAGTTTTTATCAACATCGGGTGAGGATGCAGGAATCATAATGAGATTATTGGGATTGTAACCAATGTCTCTGTTTTTTACATGTTGTATTTGCAGATAGATAACTATGGTAGAAGATATAAGTAGTATGGAAGTAATGAATTGGAAAACAACCAGAACTCTTCTTGGCATAGCTGCCTTTTTACCGGGCAGGAAAGTGCCTTTTAATACCTTTATAGGATTGAATGAAGATAAGTAAATAGCTGGATAGCTGCCTGCTAAAATGCCAGTAAAAAGGAGAATAGCAAGCGCTACAATCCAGAAGGAAGCTTCATTTAAATGCAGCGCCAGGTGCTTATCTACCATATTGTTAAAAGCAGGTAATAATGTATATACAAAGCAGACAGACAATATAAATGAAACTAATGTGAGTATCATGGATTCGGTAAAGAACTGCAGCATCAACTGAGCTTTAGCCGATCCTAATGTTTTACGGATACCTACCTCTTTAGCTCTTTTCTCACTGCGGGCAGTACTTAAATTCATAAAGTTGACACAGGCAATCAGCAGTATAATAATAGCAATTATGGTAAACAACTTGACATACTCAATTTGGCCACCGACATTCTTACCGTCTTTAAAATCGCTGTAGAGGCGCCACTTGCTCATAGGATGCAGGAAGAATTGACCATTTACATTAGGATCATGCTTTTTTACCATATCCGTAAAACCTTTACCTAAAGCAGCTTCATTTACAGTTCCGCGGGTTTGTATGAACAAATTCGTATAGCAATTCACCCAATCTTCTGCAGTTTTAGAGTCGTAGTTAAAAGGTGTAATAAAATCAAATTGCATGGAAGAGGCTTCAGGCACATCTTCTATTATACCAGTTACCTTCACATCAAAATTATTATCCAGCTTTACTACTTTACCCATAGCTTCTTCATTTCCAAATAATGCCTTTGCAGATGATTGGGTTAATATTAATGCGTCCGGAGTAGTCATTGCATTGGCAGCATTACCTTTAGTAAACTGCCATGGAAAAATGTTGAAGTAATGCTCGCTTACACGCAAAGCATTTTGCTTTAGTTTTTTATCTCCATATGTGAGCACATGCCCTTCGCTTCCATAAGTAGTAAATGCGGCATTCTTTACCTGGGGAAATTGGGTTTCTATATTTTTTGCAAGGGGCAACATCAATGCCCCATCAGTGGTGGTTTGCCCATTAAAGTTACGGTTTGCCATTACCTGGTAGGTTGTACTATAATTTGGTTGAAATTTATCCCACGACAATTCATTTTGTACCCATAATAAAATGAGAATTGTGCAGGTAATGCCGATAGTAAGCCCAAGTATATTAGTCAAAGAAAAAGCCTTATTACGTGTTAGATTTCTCCAGGCTATCTTAAAATAATTCTTAAACATGGCTGTTGCTGGTTGATTGATAAATGTTAAATAATAGGTTTAAAAGTTTTTGTAAGCTCCGAATTTTATAATCCACCCAAGTTTTTCAACGCCCATGCCAATGCGGAAAGTCTTGCTGGTTAAGGAGTTCCGATAAATATAGCTAAAAAAGGTGTACGAAAACGGACACTAATAGTACGGTAATGATGTTCATTTATAATGGATTTTATAAGATAGTTTTGCCGCCGAAATTTTTTATTGGTTGATATGAAAAAACAATATAGCCAGCTTAAAGCTATGTTAGCTGTTACTAAAGCCAGCTTACGTGCAATCTTTCGTAGTCCTTCCACTGTTGTATTCAGTCTTGGCTTTCCAATCGTTTTTATTTTGTTGTTTGGCTCTATTGGGGATAGCGGCTTTTCGCTTAGTGTAGGCGTTAGCTCCAAGAGCGATACCCTGAATCCAGTATTCAATGGATTGAAAAGCATAAAAGGTATTATCCTTTATCATCAAAACGATAGTGTATTGAATGCCGATCTCAAAAGTGCGGCTATTACGGCTGTTATTGATATAGAGAAAAGCAATAACGAACCCTATAACATCAAACTCAAAAGTTCAGATGTAGTTCGTCCACAGGATTTACAGGTTTTAAAATCTATTATCAATGCCATTATCATACAAAGCGATACCAGCTATCATATGGCAAGGCTTGATCCCAATGTAGAAATCATACAAGGAAGGGAGTTCAGAACAATAGACCGGTTATTACCTGGCATGCTAGGGTTTTCATTGTTGGGAACGGGTGTGTTCAGTGTTGCTTTTCTTTTTTTTAATCTCCGCAATCAATTGGTACTAAAACGTTTTTTTGCAACTCCAATCTTAAGGAGTTCAATTATTTTAGGTGAAGGACTGAGCCGTATCTTGTTCCAGTTACTATCAATTATTATCATTATTATGTTTGGCTACCTGTTCTTCAAATTCAATTTTGTGAATGGCATTGTTACCTTCATAGATATGATTCTAATTAGTTTCCTGGCTTGTATTGTTTTTATGGGTGCCGGATTTATAGTCAGTAGTATTGCACGCAGTGATAATGTGATTCCCGTATATGCCAATATGTTTGCTTTTCCGCAGTTTTTATTATCCGGTACTTTTTTCTCTACCGCTGTTTTTCCGGTCTGGATGCAAAAGATTTGTAATGTTCTTCCGCTTACTTGTTTTAATAATGCCATGCGTAAGATTTCTTATGAAGGAGCAAGTTTATTAAGTACATGGAAAGATATTGGTGTTTTGCTTATTTGGGGAGTGTTGATTTATGCGGTTGCGGTACGTGTGTTTAGGTGGGAATAGAGGTAGTGAATGGTGAATTGTCAATTGTGAATAGTTAATTCTCAATTGAGCTTATCAATTACACTTATTTACAAATGGAGAAGGCTTAGGTTGAAAACTCCTTATAATCATTTAATCCTTATTTTGCCGGCACATTAATAACAAGCTTCCATTATGAAAAATATACTCATCGTTTTCATTTCTTTACTCGTGAATACTATCGCTTTCAGTCAACAGGTCTTTCCTTTATATAAAGACAGCATACCAAACTTTATATTTACCCAGGACGAAGAAACAACCTCAAACAATGGTGTATTGATAATAAGTAAAATAAGCCGCCCTACGCTTACAGCGTATTTACCAGTTAAAGAAAGAGCAACCGGTGCGGCAGTGGTGATTTGCCCAGGTGGTGGTTATGCTGTGGAGGCGGCAGGACACGAAGGTGCTGACGTGGCAAAGGAATTAAGCAATGCAGGTATAGCAGCATTTGTACTAAAGTACCGCTTACCAAGTGATGCTACAATGAAAAATAAGGAAATTGGACCACTGCAGGATGCGCAGCAAGCTATAAAGATGGTGCGTGAGCGGGCACAAGAATGGAATATTAATCCAGATCGTATTGGCATTATGGGCTTTTCAGCAGGTGGGCATTTAGCTTCTACAGAAGGTACTCATTACACCAAAGCTTTAATAGAAAATAGTAGCAATACCAGCCTGCGACCAGATTTTATGATATTGGCTTACCCGGTCATTTCATTCCAGGATAGTCTTGGGCATATCGGTTCAAGGGATAATTTGCTGGGCAAAAATCCAACCCAGGAAAAGAAGGATTATTATTCTAATGAAATGCAGGTAGCAGACAGTACGCCTCCTACTTTTTTAGTACATGCAAGTGATGATGATGCAGTGAAAGTAGAAAACAGTATTGCTTTTTACGAAGCACTCATTAAACATCATGTACCGGCTGAAATGCACATTTACCAAAATGGTGGACACGGCTTTGGTATGCACCTGCCTAAGAATAAAGACCTCTGGCTTGATCGCTGCAAAAACTGGATGGCTGCCAATGGATGGTTGAAATCAGCCATTACAATGAAATCAATTACTGGTATGTAAGGAAGAACTGCTCCAGACGTTCATCCGTATAGTCGTTAATAAAAATTAAGATATTTTGGTACTGCTTAAACTCTGCAGGCTCATGCGTTGTAGTGATTGCTACCGCCTGCATGCCTGCATTCAGCGCTGTCTCCACTCCTTTTGGCGCATCCTCAAATACAATGCAGTCTGCCGGATTAACACCTAACTTTTCTGCTGCATCTAGGAAAGTTTGCGGGTGAGGTTTGCTTTTTACTACATCGGCGGCACTTACAATGGCAGAAAAATAATGGCGGATATTTAAATTATCCAGTACGAAATCAATATTGAATGGGATAGCAGCAGAGCCGATAGCCATCGGAATATTGTGCTCATAAGCCTTTTGTAAAAACTGGTGCAAACCATCTATAAGTTCTAAATGTGGACGAAATGCTTCCTGGTACATTTCTTCTTTTCTTATCGAAAGCTTATCCATTTCTTCCGGCGTAAACTTGCCTTTCCCAAATACGCGTTCCAATACTTCTTCATTCTTACCATACATCTCCCGCTTTACTTGTTCGTGCGTAAGATTTCCTTTGAGCTCTCCGTTAATAATGGTTCCCCAGGCTTCCGCATGGAAGTGCATATCATGAACCATTGTTCCGTTCAAATCGAATATAAAAGCTTTTTTCATAGTGCCGGCAAAAGTAAGCATAACAGCGAAATGCCTGAAAGGGGGATTTGGGGGATTGAGTGGATGGAAGGAATGTTGGAAAGAGAGAATTTACTTTTGTAACCTTTTTTCTTCAGGTGATTGTTTTTCACATTGCCCTTAAAACAAAGAGCCTGTCTCATCTGAAACGAGACAGGCTCTTTGTAAGGTATTCTCTGAAATAATTAATATCCTTCATTTTGCTGTAATGAACCATTAGAAGCATCAATTTCTCTCTGGGGAATTGGGAATATCAGTTCATTAGCATCATACGGGTAGCTTTCCACGGTTTCCTTAAGACGTTTTCTATCCTGTATGTCCTGACCTTCCTCTTCCAGCTCACGTTTCCTTTCCAACAATATATCATCAAGGGTAATGTAACCATTAACCCCGGTTTGCAATTAATTATTACGCCAACATTAGGGAGTGATCTTTCCGATGCAAATTATGTAGCAAGAAGTTCAGTACAGGAAACCTACGACTTAATAGTAAGTGATTTAACGAAGGCAGATTCACTGCTGCCGGAGGAAAATGGCATATATGCTAACCGCTATGCTTCGGCAGCCATTTTATCGAGAGTGTACTTGCAAATGTCAGATTATGAAAAGGCAAGAGATGAGGCAAACAAGGTAATTACCAGTGATGAGTATACTCTAACTAAAGGATTTGCAGAAGTATTCAACAATTCCTCCAATTCTTCTGAAGACCTTTTTGCTATACAGGTTTCTGACCAGGATGGTGACAATGATATGCAGCTTTTTTATGCTCCAATAGAAAATGGTGGACGTGGTGACATTGAGGTATTGGCAAAGGAAATGAATCAATATGATGAGGGTGATACCCGTAAAGCACTTTATTACCTGGATGAGGACTCTGTTTATCGTAATGGCAAATGGAAAGTACAATATAAAAACATACCTGTTGTTCGCCTGGCTGAGATGTATCTTACCCGTGCAGAGTGTAATTTTCGCTTAGGTACTTCTGTAGGTGCAACTCCTTACGATGATATAAAAACCATCCGTAGCAGAGCGGGATTAACTACAGATCCATCGTACATTACCCTTGATGATATATTGTTG
>Ga0115851_102330_pt1 | contig 9992 bp, 10 predicted proteins | sample InSIn2gowninarea_FD_83865 | JGI IMG/M metagenome (GOLD analysis project Ga0115851, IMG submission 83865)
ATTTTCTTGATCTGATTTGGGGCATTTTTCAGCTAACAGGAATGCAAAGTGAGTTTGTATGAATTAAAAAGGGGGTCAAACTACAGAGGTTTAAAGAGCTATTGGAATGAGCATAAAAGATAAGAGAGTATGAGAGATAGTTGAATCCAATAAGTTTATGTGTTGAAGAAAATAATTGGGATGCACCAGAGTATGAGTTTGTTTGTGTGCAGGGTTTGAGAAGATTGCAGAGATTGAGATCACCAATGTACAGGATGTTAGAGGATTATAGATATTGAGATCATTAGTGTGCAAGGTTTGAGAAGATTGCAGAGATTAGAAAAATTTCAAAAGAGTTAAACCATTCAGGATCTTTTTATAAAGTTTAATTATCTTCATCCAAGATTTATGATCTTCCAGTTGGTGCTGTTAAATTAGGGGATTGGTGTCCCCTTCCAGTTAGTGCTGGTAAATTAGAGGATTGGTGTCTCCTTCCAGTTGGTGCTGGTAAATTAAGGGATTGGTATCTACTTCCAATTACTGCTGGTAAATCAGGGGTTGGTGCTCCTTCCAGTTGGTGCTGGTAAATTGTGTGTAAAGTTGGTGCTTTACAATGGTTGGATTTGGATTGGAGTCCAAGCATTCCTATTCGAGGATGTAGCCACATTGGTGAACCTCGTTATATCTTATGTTGTGTGATTGCTATCTTGGTGTGCTTGCTCTATTTAGCTTTATTTTTTTGCTACATTATTTAAAGTTTCTGGATTTAAAGTTTTGAAATTGAAACACTGATTCACCCCCCCTCTCAGTGTCACACATAGTTCAACAATTAGTATCAGAGCCAGATCCCTAAAAGATAAGCTTAATCAACTTAAGAAGATCTTGGATTAGTCATAATGGGAAAAAGGAAAGGATCAAAGAAATCCCATTAGTCAGTTAAGGTAGAACCTGAAGAGTCTATAGAAGAAGTGTTAGCTATGGCTCCAAAGGTGAAAGAAGACATAGAAATAAAAGGAGATTCAAGAGATGTATCTTCCTTAGAAGAGAAAGATAGGAATTTTAAAATCTTAGAAGTGTTTGAAGATGAAGAGCATGATGTTGAAGTAGATCTGGAAGGAGAGTTGATTGCTGCATTAGAAGAATTAAGTATAGATAGAAACAAGAATAAAATACTATCCAAAAAGTTGAATGAATACGAAGACCAGCTTGAAGATTTATGTATACAACTTCAAAAGTTAGAGAAGACTCAAGCTTGTAACAAAGACGATGAAGAGCTTGCCAGCTTAAAGGTTGAATTAGAAGCTACCCACGCAAAGGAGGAAGCTTTGGGATTACATATAGAATAATGTAATAGGCATGAAGAGATAGCAAATAAAATCATTAAAGATCTAAAGTTGCAAGTGGAAGAATCTAGAATAATTGAAGAAGCCCTAAAATTATAGATTAAGGAGAAAGATGCTTCCCATTACAAACTTGAAGAAGAGATTATTTCATTGAGGAAGCAACTAGATGAAGACAATAAAAAATTGTCCAAAAGCCTCAAATTTGAGAAGAGCATAGAGGTTCTAGATGATATGTTGAAACAACAAAGAGATCCCAAGATCAAATTTGGTCTTGGATATGATGCAAAGCAACCATCATCCTCCAAAGTTGTAGAAAAGAAGACTTCTAATGTTGTAGGAACAAGAAAAAAGGAGCATAAAGCTGAATCATCAAAGGTTATGGCAAAAGATAAGGAAGTTGAGCATAGAAGACCAAATAACAAGAAGAGAAGATATCAAGGAGAAACTCATAAATACCATCAATAAAGCTGGCCACAAGAATAAAGAAGCTATCAAAAAAGATTTATAGCAAGTCAAAATCAACAAAATAGGTTTTATCCATCTCATCATATCTATGATAATGCATTTTATGGTTATTGTTTTAAATGCAATCAATATAGTCATAAGGCAACCAGATGTAAGTCAAGTGTCATGAATAAATATTTTATCAGACAAAGATCATTTATGTATATGCCATATGATAATTTCCAATGCTTTAGGTGTCACCGATATGGTCATAGAAAAGCTAATTGCATAGCAAACATTAGACCAAATAATTATTTTGGTAGAGGTTTATATGCCCCTCAAATTGAACAAGATGTATAATGTTTTAACTGCAATGCTTATGGGCATATGGTAAGGTTTTGTAGAAAGCCTTTTAAATCTAATAAATGGCAGGACAATATATTCTATCAGCCTCAGAGAAGGAAGTAGAGACAAGAGAGAAGACAATCTAGAGGTCAAAGAATGAACCAAAGATAATCGCCAAAGAGAAATGGTCCGAATGTTGAAGTAGATAAAATTGATGATAGATCCATACCCAGGAATAAGAAGGTATGGAGAAGGAAAATTGAAGAAGAAACATGTCTCATTGACCAGTTGAGTAAATCTTAATAAGAGAAGCAGAAGCTATAACTAAGCACACTTCCACAACATTGAAAGGTTCAATGGTAGCACATCCTTAGGGGGGAGCAGTTTTAAAGAAAAATCTAAAGCTCCTACTATATAAAAGTTGGCTGAGGATGATGAGTAAGTAATAAGACTTGGGAGTTAGTACCAAATGGGTCTTTCAAAACAAATTGAATGAACATGGAAAGGTAGTCAAGAATAAAGCAAGATTGGTATGCAAAAGGTATAATCAGGTTGAAGGTATTGATTTTGAATAAACTTTTGCTCTTATGGCTAGATTAGAGGCTATCCGTATGTTTCTTGCTTTGGCAGTCTATAAGAACTTCAAGATTTATCAAATGGATGTAAAATCAACATTTTTGAATGAAAATATTGATGAGGAAGTCTACATTGAGTAGCCATATGGATTTAAGTTAAGTGACAACCTAAATTTTGTGTGCAAATTAAAAAAGGCACTTTATGGTCTAAAACAAGCACCCTGAGCATGGTACTCTAGACTTGATACGTATCTTTATCAGCAAGGTTTTAAAAAAGGTATGATGGATAGTAATCTCTACATTAAATTTAAAAATAATCATCAAGTTATCATTGTTGTTTATGTAGATGATATTATTTTTGGAGGTAGCAAAGATGAAATGTGCAAAGACTTTGCTAACCAAATGCAAACAGAGTTTTAGATGTCAATGATAGGTGAACTTTCATATTTTCTTGGTTTGCAAGTTAATCAATTGAAAAATGGTATTTTTATTTCACAAATCAAGTATGTAAAGGAGATGTTGAAAAAGTTCACTATGGAGGATTGCAAGCCTATGAGCACTCCTATGACGATAGGTTGCAAGCTTAGCAAGGATGATAAGTCACCATTAGTGGATCAGACTATGTATAGGTCAATGATTGGGAGCCTATTATATTTGATAGCTGCCAGACCTAACATACTTCAGGCAGTGTGCATGGTTGCATAGTTCCAGGTAAGTCCAAAGGAAACACATTTGATTGCAGTAAAATAGATTTTTTGATACCTTAAAGGTACAATGGACTATGGTCTATGGTATCACAAAGGGATGGATTTCACACTCATTGCTTTCTCAGATGCAGATTGGGCAAGATGTGTAGATAACAGGAAGAGCACCAGTGGCGATGCATTTTACTTGGGTGATAATCTTATTGGTTGGCACAGTAAGAAATAAGAATCGGTATCATTGTCCATCGCAAAAGTAGAGTACATAGCAACGACATCATGTTGTACATAGGTTATATGGATGAAATACATGATGAAGGATTTAGGTATTTAGATCACTGAGCCCATTTCAGTTATGTGTGATAACACAAGTGCAATTAATATTTCTAAAAATTCAGTCATGCATTCAAGAACAAAACACATTGCCATTCAATATCATTTTTTGAAGGAAAAGGTTGCAGAAGGAGAGGTAAAGTTAGAATTTATTTCCACATCAGAGCAAGTAGCAGATATATTTACTAAACCATTACCCAAGGAAGTTTTTGAGTACCTACAAAAGAAATTAGGAGTGGTGACATTGCCCAAGCATTGACTAGCTTTTGGGCGCACAATCTTAGGGAGAGTAATTTTGTACTTTTTTTTTTTTCTCCTGTATAATTATGTTCTTTTATATACTGATTTACACCTGAGTATTGTGTATATGGACTCAGGGGGAGTCCACGACATCCCTTTGTATTTGTTGTCAAAGGGGGAGAAGAGTAACAATTTTTTGAGTATGTGTTGCCAACAATTCCAAAGGGGGAGATTGTTGAGTACGATGCAGCAGTGTTTTCATTGTTGTCAACATGATGAGATCAATGTGCATAAGGTTCACATGGTTGCACGTGTCAAAGAAATAATATCGACAAGATCTACAAAGTTGTCAAGAGGGCCAAAATACAAATGGAAGGTGATGGACAGCCAAAGATGGTTTGGATTAGTTTTTGGGTTGATAAAAAACTTGTGTGCAACGTTGGAATGGTCAAATTTCATGTTGGTTCATTTTTGGGCACTCTTGTGGATTGTGGTGCAGTCAGAAATTTGGGTGATATTGGCTTCATGGAATTCAAATTGTGAGCAAACGATGATGAATTAGAGGCTAAAATTTAAATAATATATAGTAATGTATACCAAGAAGATGTGGTACAAATTTCATATCAATATTATAACCGAGGTAGAAATGGTACGAGCTGCAAAATGCCACTCTGTAACTTTTTACTGTTTGAGCATAAATTTTGGCTAAGTCATGGAAATAGTTGGATGGTTGTTTTGGGCTCTCGAAGTCCTCAAATTTAGAATTTCAAAGTTTTTACATGTATAACTTGATGAGATGAACAACATTTTCTTTTGAATCATCTTGATTTGAGGCCCTGAAGTATGAGAATCTATAATTTGCACAAATCCAAGCATGTGAATTGTTTGACAAAATACCTGTAAATCTGTGTCGGAGGCCACTTTGTGAGAAATTTTGTGTGCAAACTATGAGGAGTTAGAGATTCAAATTTGGATAGAATGAATTTTGTTATATGGAGAACATGTGGTCCAAATTTCATGTTAAAACGTACACCCAGTAAGATGTTATAGCTCATCGAAAATGCATTCAGAGCTCTTTTTCTTATTTTTCCAATTTTTGCATATGAATTGTTTGACAAAATGTTCAAATGGTTTTTAGTAACAAACAAAAAGAAATAGTGGGTATTATTTGATAAAATGCTCTTCCTTTTTTTTTATAACATGTGGCATATTAATTCAATTATTACACTCTTATTTAAGACTTAAGAGTTTTTAGTGATATTGACTCTTTTTGAAAAAGTTTTGTGAAGAGAATATTAAAAAGATAGATTCGAGTTTTGAGAGGTCATTCAGCATACATGTAAAAATTGTCATACCATTTCGTGCCATACGAACATGGAACACGCATTCTGAGTGCAATCGATGTATTATCTTCAACCAGTTCTGTAATATTCAAATTTTTCTAGGTTTGGGTATTAGCAGTGTAGTATGGTATTGAGCAATATCTGAAGTATGTGTGAGTAACGGATATGTATGCAATGAATGATTTCTTTATAGTTCTATAAGTGTTGAGAGTTCTAGATGTGTGTGAAAAATTATATCCATTTTGATTCAGAATATGAGATATTTTCTTGGTGAGAATAACGGTAGCCCTTCTAGTGATTTTAGTAACAATTTCTTGATCCGATTTGGGGTGTTTTTCAGCTGATAGGAATGCAAAGTGAGTTTGTATGAATTAAAAAGGGGTTCAAACTACAGAGATGTGAAGAGCTATTGGAATGAGCATAAAAGATAAGAGAGTATGAGAGATGGTTGAATCCAATAAGTTTATGTGTTGAAGAAAATAATTGGGATGCACCAGAGTATGAGTTTGTTTGTGTGCAGGGTTTGAGAAGATTGCAGAGATTGAGATCACCAATGTGCAGGATGTTAGAGGATTATAGAGATTGAGATCATTAGTGTACAAGGTTTGAGAAGATTGCAGAGATTAGAAAGATTTCAAAAGAGTTAGACCATTCAGGATCTTTTTATAAAGTTTAATTAGCTTCATCAAAGATTTATGATCTTCTAGTTGGTGCTGGTAAATTAGGAGATTGGTGTCTCCTTCTAGTTGATGCTGGTAAATCAAGGGTTGGTGCTCCTTCCAGTTGGTGCTGGTAAATTATGTGTAAAGTTAGTGCTTTACAATGGTTGGATTTGGATTGGAGTCCAAGCAATCCTATTTGGGGATGTAGCCACATTAGTGAACCTCGTTATATCTTATGTTGTGTGATTGCTATCTTGGTGTGCTTACTCTATTTAGCTTTATTTTTCTACTGCACTATTTAAAATTTCTGGATTTAAAGTTTTGAAATTGAAACACTGATTCACCCCCCTCTCTATGTCACGCATAGTTCAATAGATATGACTAGGGCTGAAGGCAGTGCACTTACCTTTAGCTGTGTCTTTTGGATTTTTATTATGGGTCATGATCTCTGTGTCCCATAACAATTCCATCGAATCAATCATTTTTTTGTTGTTCCTCTGGAAGTAAGTGCTCTACTCATAATTTTTGGATTATTTCAGATGTTTAAACTAATCGAATTCATCTTTTTCAACTCTAAGTTGTGCTTGGTGATTTCTTGGCTCTGGATACTCGATGGCTGGTACTCTGAGACTTGGGTAATTTGAAATACCTCATCTCTGCTCCTTTTATTGCATGCCACCTCATCCTTTCAATCATGCAGCATCACTCTCACGTAGTTTGTATTAATGACGGATTTGATGTTCCAAGATTTTCTTGGAAACTCTGATTCTAATGGTGCTAAAAGGATCAAATTTATTAATGCTATTATTTAATAAAACACACTCCTACTTGAAATAAATGCAAACAACATGCAAATATTTACACAATGTACAAGGCAACAAATCTCTTTTATGGTTATTATCCCATATGTGCAGGTTTATAATGCTTTAATTGCTGCCCATTAACTAAAATCGGTAGCTTCCACCCATTTAGCTTAGCTATTTCCAAAGCATTTTTCTCGGCATGTTCGGTTATCAAGTAGGTTCCGGACCATAGAGATTTAAATTTCTTATGTTTCTTGGCTTTGGACCTATCTACATCCCATTTTAGCACTAGGTATCCTTCTCAAAAAATATCCAGAGTTACCTTCTGGGTATCGAACCACCTTTTCACAATTGCATTTCTCTTTTGTAAGTCTTGGTACGACTTGTTTCGAAACTCCTCCAAGTGCAGCAATTCATTCATATGGACTTGAAGGGGCTCAAAATCTTCACCATATTCTTGGAGAATCCTTAAAATGGGGAGTTCAATATGGCTTGGTAAAGCAACCCTTTTTCCATACACCAATGTGTAGGGGCTAGTCTTGATAGCTGATTTGACTGTGATTCTATTGGATCACAATACCCAATTCAACTTCTCGTGCCACGTCTAGGGATTGTCTTCCAATGTCCTTTTGAGGATTCTTAACAAATTTTTATTGGTGGATTCAACTAAACCATTGCCTTAGGGGTAATAGTTTGAAGAGGTCTTCCAATAGATTCCATATTTCATAGCAAGATTGGTAACATCTGCTCCTACAAATGCTAAACAATTATCAGAGATGATTGTTTGAGGGATACCATACCTAGTAATCGATTTTTCAATGAACTTGAGAACAGTCCTTTGATTTATTTCTTTAATAGCCTCCACTTCTACCCACGTGGTGAAATAATCTATGGCAGTAAGGATGAATTTGTGTTCGAAAGAAGAATTTGTGTTAATAACTCCAATAAAATCTAGTCCCCAGTGTTGAAAAGGTTCCTTTGCCTGAATTGGTTCCAACGGTAAAGTTGGCTTTCTTTTCTTTCCTGCAAATCTCTAACACTCTTGATAGTTTTGGGCTTTTGTGAAAGCTTCCTTGAACATGGTTGGCCAGTAGTACCCAACTTGAATGATCTTACCTACTATAGTGTAGCTTGAGAAGTGACCCCCAAACACTCCGGAATGGAATTCTTCAATGAGGTCCACTATCCTTGCCATCGATACACACCTTAACAGGACTCCATCATGGTTTCTCCTATAGAGTACTTAGTCTATCTCTACGTAATTCTGAGCATAAATCTTAAATCTCCTTCTTTGAGATGCATTTATATGTTTGGGTAGTTTTTTGAATTCAAAATACCTGCTTAACTGAGACATCCAATCACTTGTTTTATCCCCAAGCCTGAAATTCAAAAGTACCTGTTTAATGAAATAGATAGTCTCTTTCTCAGAAATTGTTTCTTTAACGATTCGCTAGCAGAGCACCCTTCCTCTTATTAGCTTGGTAGGTAGGATCTCCATGTCATAATTAAGAATTTTGGATACCCATCCAGACCTCCCTTCTCCCATTTCACCCTGCATGACATATGATCCATAAACTTTAACAATTAAAATCACATAACTTCAAAGCTTATGATCATTTACACACTCAATTAACTTAAGTGCTTGCAAAGAAGATTATGAGAGCAAGTATGTAAAACCTGAGAAGAAATAAGAACTCCAAGCACACAAAAGACAAGCAATTTACCCTGGTTCACCCAATGTGGGCTACTCCAGCATTCTTAGCTCTTTTTTCTCTTAGTGGGGATGGAATTCAAGTACAAAAAGGACCTCCAAATCCTTCAAACTCTCCTCACACACACATATAACCTTCATTTCTGAAATACACCTTCAACACTGAACCAAACTCTCCAAACAATCTCTCCCTTTTTTTTCACGTTCAATTTGCTCCTTTTTATACAAAAACTTGGAGTCAAATTTAGATGAGTTACAACAAGAATTTTAACAAACAAAAACCATATTCAGGTACCCATTTGGCTCAAGAATCTCCACCTGAAATTTGAGCTTATTTGGGTAAGTAAATCTCCCAAAACTAGCTTCCAAACACGAAAATACACGCTCTCTAGACTGTGCAGGTTTTGCAAAATAATATACAGCCAAAATATAGGGGCTGGACCAATAAGATTTAACTCCAAACCTTAGAAAAAAACAAATAATGCACCAAACTCACTAAACCAAGCGGATGCATTGTGGAGGCGACATGTGGCAGCTGTTTGAGGCGGTCAACAGGCTTTGACCGACGGCTAGAAAGGCTTAAGCGGTCTTGGTTGGCGACTAGCGGCTGGCGGCTTGAAAGGTTTTGTCGGCTAGCACTTCAACACACTCTGCGGCTCCACCACACTCCACGGATCCCACGCGGTCAACGAAGACATGGCGGCTGACATGGCGGTCTGACATGGCGATCAACAGGCGGTCAACAGGCGGGTCCAGCTAGCCGCTCACTTCATTTTTCAAACCCATTTGATTTTTATCCTTTTTTTTTTAATATATTTTTCACAAAATAACACAATCGAACAAATGCCCATAACTTCTTCATACGGAGTCGAAATTGAGATCCGAAAGAAGCGTCGGAAAGCTGACAACACTGTGAACACTGTGAACTCACTGAAATGAAGATTAAAGAATGTTGAAAGGATACAAATTTTGGATCATTCCTCCCCACTGAGAGAGAGCTTTTGCCCCAAAAGCGCTTAAGATGGTGGAATTAGGTGAGGGTAGAGCTCCCTCACTCGATCAAATGCATACCATTTGGCCTTGTGCGGATGTTGGCCCTTCAAACCAATTCGCCACACCTCATGTTCACCACTGCGAGATGACCTCTTCTTCTTTTCCAACACTGCATCTTCAGCTAACACATTCATGTGTTCAGGGGCTAAATCCTCCACGGATGGCAATATCACACCTGTATCTTCTGCAACCAAGGCTGGTTCATACAACTTTAAATTTTCCACATTAACAACTAAATAAATCTGCATATAAGTAGGTAGATCTAACCGAAAAGCATTATCCCCAACTTGATCAATGATTTTAAATGGTCCATACCTCAACGGTTTCAATTTTTTTCCCTTACCATGCTGTCTTTCTTTGCTAAGGTGTAACCAAACTTGATCCCCAACCTGAAATTTGTGATCCACACGATGACGGTCATCTCGCAGTGGTGAACATGAGGTGTGGCGAATTGGTTTGA
>Ga0115851_102333_pt1 | contig 9991 bp, 8 predicted proteins | sample InSIn2gowninarea_FD_83865 | JGI IMG/M metagenome (GOLD analysis project Ga0115851, IMG submission 83865)
TTCTACGGAAGGAAAGGAAGTTGAATTAAGGGTATTGCAGGGAAACCAGGAAAGATAATCAGCTCTAATGGTATGACAAAGCTTCTAAAAAAGGAGCAAAGAGGTGTAATTGCACAATTATGTTCGCTAGATGTTTCCACATTGGAATCATCTATTTCTCCAGATCTCCAAAAAGTCCTGGACAATCATTCCAAGGTATTTGAGACTCCCAAAGGTCTCCCACCTATGCGTGATCATGATCATGCTATTCATCTGATTCCAGGAAGTGTTCCTCCAAACATCAGGCCGTACAGATATCCCTATGTCCAAAAAAGTGAAATTGAACGTATGGTTGCAGAAATGTTAGAGGCTGGTATAATTCAACCAAGTCAAAGTTCTTTCTCTGTTCCAGTGGTATTGGTGCACAAGAAGGATGGATCATGGCGCATGTGTCCGAATTATAGGGAGCTCAACAAGCTCACTATTAAAGATAAGTTCCCCATTCCTGTCATTGATGAATTACTGGAAGAATTGCATGGATCAATTTACTTTACAAGGTTGGATCTTCGTTCGGGATATCATCAAATCAAAATGAAGATTGAAGACATTCTGAAAACGACATTTAGAACTCATGAGGGTCATTATGAATTTTTGGTCATGCCTTTTGGCCTTACCAATGCACCTTCAACATTTCAAGGTTTGATGAATTCAATTTTCAAACCATTCCTTAGAAAATTTGTATTAGTATTTTTTAATGATATACTAATCTACAACAAGTCTTGGAAGGATCATGTTGAACATGTTGACAAGGTGCTACAACTATTGGAGGAGAAACAATTATTTGCAAAAAGATCCAAATATTTCTTTGGAGTCCAGGAGGTGGAATATTTGGGTCATATTGTATCTCATGAAGGAGTTAAGGTAGACCCTAGAAAAATGAAAGCCATTAAGGAATGGAAAATCCCCACATCCATAAAGCATTTGCAATGATTTCTTGGGTTGACATGGTATTATTTTAAATTTGTTAAGAATTATGGGAGAATAGCCACACCTCTAACAGCATTATTGAAGAAAGATGCATTTTCATGGACTCTGGAAGCAACAAAGGCCTTTGAACATCTTAAAGAGGCAATGTGCCAAGCACCAGTCTTAGCTACACAGGACTTCACAAAAACCTTTATTGTGGAATGTGATGCTTCAGGAAATGGAATTGGTGCTTTTATAATGCAAGATGAAAGATCCATTGCTTTTGAAAGTCGTCCAATCAAGGGAAAGTTTTTAAGCAAAGCTATTTATGAGAAGGAAATGTTGGCAATATTCCATGCACTTAAGAAATGGCAACCTACCTAATGGGAAGACACTTCAAGGTAAAAACGGATCATGATAGCCTTAAATACTTCTTAGAACAAAGATTATCCTCTGAAGAGCAACAAAAGTGGGTCACAAAGATGTTGGGTTATGACTTTGAAATCATCTACAAAAAAGGGAAGCAAAATGTGGTGGCAGATGCACTCTCAAGAAAGGATGAGGATGTGGAAGAATTGTTGTGCGCCATTTCTATTATCCAACCAGATTGGATAAATGAGGCAAGGGAGGAATGGAAGAATGATGCAGAAGTGTGGGCACTTATTCGAAAGCTACAACAAGATTCCAGTACGTCTGATAAATTTAGCTGGAAAAATGATTTATTATGGTACAAATATCGCTTATATCTCTGTAAGAATTCCCAGCTAAAACAAAAGATTCTTATAGAATTGCACACTTCTCCCTTAGGAGGGCACTTAGGATTTTTAAAAACTTACCACAGGGTTAAGAAGGAATTTTTTTGGGATGGCCTTAAATCATATATTCAAAAGTTTGTGGTGGAATGTTTGGTTTGCCAACAAAATAAAGCTGAAACAATTAAGACACTGGGTCTATTACAACCTTTATCCATTCCAAGCCAACGTTGGGAGGAGGTTTCAATGGATTTTATCACAGGTTTACCCAAGTCTGAGGGAAAGAGTGTAATCATGGTGGTAGTTGACAGACTTACCAAGTATGCACACTTTTGTGCATTATCACATCCATTTAAAGCTAGTACAGTTTCTACTGCATTTATGGAAACAATTCAAAAGCTACATGGAAACCCAAAGATTATTGTAAGTGACAGAGATCCCATTTTCACTGGAAATTTTTGGACAGAATTATTTTCTTGTCTTGGTACTCAGTTAGTTCATAGCGCATCTTATCATCCTCAATCTGATGGGCAAACTGAGATAGTAAACAAATGTTTGGAAGGATATCTTCGTTGCTTTGTATCTGATAAACAGACACAATGGGTTAAATGGTTGCCTCTGGCTGAATGGTGGTATAACACTTCCTTCCATATAGCAACAAAAATGACCCCATTTATGGCACTTTCTGGGTATCAACCACCATCCATCACATCATATTTAAGAGAAAATTCTAAGGTTCAGGCAATGGAACATCACATCGAACATCAACAACAAGTCCTCCAACTCTTAAAGGATAACCTCGTGTTGGCACAGAATAGAATGAAACAACAGGCAGATCAACATCGTAGTGAAAGAAGTTTTGATGTAGGTGATTGGGTATTCCTACGGCTACAACCACATAAGCAAATGTCCCTCAAGCAAGCTAAGAAGGATAATAAATTATCACCAAAGTATTATGGTCCGTAGAAGGTGTTGCAAAAGATTGGTACTATGGCATACAAATTGGAGCTTCCTACAGCTTCTCGATTGCACCCAGTTTTCCATGTTTCATGTTTAAAGAAGGTTATAGGCGACAAGCTCCCAGTTCAAACAATATTGCCAGAACTTGATGAGGAAGGAAAAATTATATTGGAACCGGAAGCAGTCATAGAAACAAGAACTCGACAACTACGAAATCGTTCAATTTCAGAGTATCTTATCAAGTGGAAGAACTTATCCATTGAAGATTCCACATGGGAGGATGAGAATTTTATGCAGAAGTATCTAGAACTACTCAATCGTTGAGGACAACACTTTTTTGAAGGAGAGGGGCATGTTGGGTTCCTATAATACTAGTGATTACCCCATTACTATTGTAGTTATACCCCTCATTAATATTGTTGTGCCCCTGTTACCCCCATATTGTTACTACTATGCCCCATAGAATCCCTCTATTATTATTTTTGTGGCTTTATGTTATTATTGTTAGGTCGGCTGGATTATATTGTGACTCCTTAGACTCCTATATATAGAAAGGAGGTTTTTTCATTTGAATCATCCAATAATTGTTCATTTATGTAATGTAAAGGAGGTTGCCCCCTCGAAGAGGCTGAATTCTAAGGCATTGATCTATCTTTCCTATCTTTTCTTGAGCTGGTTTCATAACATATATACAACAAGGGGATGAAGGTGAATCCTTGTTGTATCAGTGGGTTCTCTTCTATTGAATCCCCCTCTCAATTCTCTTCTCTAGTTATAGCTAAATTTAGGGGATTTTGTAGGTTAGCTTCAGTATGAGTTTCAAGGTGGTTGAGAGATTAAAATGTATTTGGTAGATGACTACAATTTCTCCTTTTCTATATCCATGCAATTCCCAAAATTTTGTCTAATTCTCCAGCCCACTGCAATTACTAGAAGATTACAGAGTATTTTCCTTTTATTCTTTTTAGTTATAAAATCATGAACACAGGAGAGATGAGCTACTTACTTTTCACTGTGATGCTTGGGGTTATGAGAATTGCTGACCAATTTGACCCTAGGAACCCCCTTGCAAACTTCTTATGGAATTCTAGTGCTTCTTGTAGCTTCCTATAGCTCTGTTTCCTGTAGGGTGGCCAAAACAAGGTTCGAGTCTTTGATGGATTCCTAGTTGGACCCAGTCTCTCTGATTTCAAAATGAGAAACAAGTGCATGAAAGTTTGGAATTTTATGCTATTTATGGTTGAGGCTTGGAGCACTATGTTGGTTGGCAGTGGTAAGGGATTTCATCATTCGTACCGTTGGCCTTTTGCTGGTGATTATGAACTTTCCCCTTGTAATCATCACCCACTCTCACATAACTGAATCGACCACCTTTTTGACTGATGCCAATTTATTTGACACTATAACATGGCATGTTGATTGGGAGTTCACTTTTTGATCACGAGGTGATGATGGCCAAGTTAACTGGCCACCTCCATCTTATTAAAAAGAATTTTTCTCAACATTTATACATGTTCATCATATCGTGCTCGAGGAAGAGTTGGATGAGTGTCCCTGCATGTGCCTACCTTTTTTTATCAATGCATGCTAGATGATTGGCCTGTTGTGTTGCTGCTTAGTTAAGTGTTCATTTTTTCCATTCCTATTTATTTCCTCCTGCCTATGTAGTTGACTACCTTTTGTTCCATTTTGTAGGTGCTTGGTACATCCTGGTTGTTGTTGTTGTTGTGGAGATCTGGCTAGGAGAAATAAGGTCTTTAAAGATTCTGGTGCTCCCTTTGGTTTGGCGGTTAAGGGGAATGCAAGCTTAGGTCGGTTGTAGTGATGGCACAGGCTACTATAAGAGATCCTATACTTGGTACAGGAAACCCTGTAGTTTCCTTCTTCTTCTTGTTTTCAATGATTTTTCTCATAGCGAGGATGGGTAGTGGTGTAGGGGTTGGAGAATTATGATGAAGGCTAATATGGAGTGGTGAATGGTTGAGGAAAGGGAGGACATGTCCTCTGGGCCTCTCTTTTTTTCTTTTCCTTTTATCTTTTTTTCATTTTCCTGTGCCTTTTTTAAATGACACAAAGTTGGGTATGGATATGATGGCTTGGAACATTGGTGATGGGTGAGGTATGATGAGGTGTAGGGTCCCAAATCAACCTATAATAGGCCTACATAGTGATTTTCTATCGAGACCCCTTTGCTATAGCATTTCAATACATCCTATAGTGCTACAGGATCTTCCTGTAGCAGCGACAATACATCCTCTAACAAGCTAGAAAATGCCAAAAAAATGATTTTTAATGCCTAAAAATTGAGATGAGTGATGGGACATGGTAGGGATGAATGAGATGGAGTGGATGGAGGAAAAAATGAGATTATTCTTAGCATGTTGTCCCTATAGCTATGAATCTTTTATTTCATTCAAAAACCAGCAGAATCACAGAATTTATTAGTGGGAAGCTTTGAGGTCCTAGCCATGACACTTTTGGTTTTTTATCCTCTTTTTTCCTTTTTTGTTTTGAAATACACACATGTTTCCCCAGAAGAGGATTTCATCCTTCCTCCCTGACCTTGACGCCTCAAATGAGGTTTTCACCTAGGGATCTTTTTTTTTTTTCCACTCCTGGGTTGCCTCAAGAAGATTTTCAACCCAAGAGTTGGCCTCAGATTCCACATAAAGGTTTTCATGTAGGCCCATTATTTCTTTTTCCTTTTCTTTTTTCACAAAAACAAAAACAGTCTTCAAGAATTGTATGACCTAGAAGCTAAGACAATTCCAATCACATTTATCTCCTTACTAATTATACTAATTAACTCTTCCCTGGATAGAGGTCTTTTATGGGCTTTCAATTTGTATCCATTGACAAGAAAGGGAATAACTTCCTCATCAATGGTCATAACTTGAATAGCCCAATTGTCATGGCACTTCTCTATCAGATATGGGCCCATCCACCTGGTCATCAATTTTCCTTTGAATTCCTTGAACCTCGAGTCATATAGTAGAACCCAATCCCCTTCTTGAAAAACCTTGTCCTTGATGTTATTATTATGCCAAACCTTCCTTTGTACTTGAATAACATCAGTGTGTAGTAGGGCTCGCATCTTGAATTCATCTAAACCATTAAGTTGGAGTAACCTCTTCTGTTGTGCCTTTGTAACATCCAAATCCAACTGTGCTTCCATTCTCAAAGTGTTGTACTCAAACTCAATGGAGAGAAGATCATTATTTCCATAGACCAAGTCATAAGGGGTGAAGCTAGTGGTTGTCTTCCAGGTTGTATTATAGGCCCAAGTGGCCTTTACTAGTCTATATGCCCAATCTTTTATGTTGTTGCTCACAACCTTGGTGAGGATGCCTTCCAATGCTCTATTAGTGACCTCTACTTGTCCATTGGCCTGAGTATGATAGGTAGTTGACTTCTTGTGTTTTATCCTATGCTACTCCAACAAATTCTCGATCATATGTGATGTGACTTGAGCTCCCTGATCAGTGACTAGTTCTCTAGGGTACCCAACAGGGAAAATTTTAAGGATGGAAATTTACGTTAATGTTTAGAAACCTTGGCAAATCTCACTAGTCCATAATATGAAATCTATAGAACGTTTGGAGATATTTTTGTAAAAATATTCAAATTTATAATATTTTTATATAGTATATATATAATTTTTTGGCGATATTTAGGGTAAAATAATTTCATTCTATAAAATTTGGGCAAATCATTTTTACAAAAAAATGGAAATTAGTGAATCCTTTTTTGGAAAAGTATAGAAAATTAGCCCATGGGTGAATATTAGCCCCTAAAATTTTCCCTGGTACCTAAAATTGTAAAATACATTCTCTCGTAAGAACTCAACCACTTTATCTTCTGTTGCTACCTTGATAGCCTTGGTCTCAACCCATTTTATCAAATAATCAGCGCATACAATGATGTACTTTTTCTGCCCTGATGGTGGATCAATGAACCCAATGAAATCAATGCCCCACTTGTCAAATGGGTCTAGAGTCACCTGAGACTACAAGGGAATTTCATCCTTGGGGGTAGGTTTCCCCATTCTCTGGCACTAATCACATCGATGGGTGTATCTTCTTAAATCTTGGTGGATAGTGGGTTGGTAGTAGCCAACTTTCAGTACCTTGAAAGTGGTCCTCTTGGCTGCAAAGTGACCTCCACAAGGCCCATCATGACAGGCTAGAAGGATGTCAAAGACTTCCTCCTCCCTAACACCTCCTAAAAATTTGATATGGGTCCAACTTGAAGAGATTTCCCCCAATCCATGTGAATGGGGCACGCTTCCTTACAATTCAGCTCTTTTCCTTGGATGACAAATTTGGAGGGAACTGTGCAGCAACTAGGTAGTTGGCTATGTTAGAAAACCATGGGGAGAGAACTAAAATAGAAAATAAATGCTCATCTGACAGTTGATCATCAAATATTCCTTCCTCACCTATAGGAAAATAAATTCTAGAAAAAAAATATGCAACTACATTTTCTCTTCCTGACTTATCATTGACAGTTAAAGCAAACTGTTGTAATAGAAGAAACCATCTAAAAATTCTTGCATTCAAATCAGGTTTGTTAATTAAGTATTTGATGGCATCATGGTCAATATGCATAAATTTTTGATAACTAGTGATGTAGTGTATGAATTTGCTCAGGGAGTAGACAACACCTATGATTTCCTTTTCAGTCACAATGTATTTCAATTCAACCTTGGACAGATTTTTGCTAATGAAGTAAATGGCGTAAGGCAACTTGTCATCTATCTAGCCTAGAGGTGCTCCTATAGATTTATCAGATGCATCAACATGGATGTGGAAAGGAAGAGCCAAATTTGGGCATCTGCGTATGGGTGCAGTTGTCAACTTGTCCTTCAAAATTTCTAGGGCCTCTTGGCAACTTTCTAACTAGAAAATTTTAGAGTCCTTGCCTTGTAGTCCAAACAATGGTGAGGCTACTTTGCTGAAGTCTTTGATGAATCTCCTATATTATCCAGCTAATCCCAAGAAACTCCTGACATCCCTCTGCTTTTGAGGAGTAGGGACCCTTTTTATGATAACAATTTTATTTGGGTCCACTTATAGTCCTTCTTGGGATATCAAGTGACCCAAAATAGTCCCTACATTCATCAATAATTCACACTTCTCGGGACTAAGTTATAGCTTCATTCAATGCATTTATTTAATACTTTCCCCAAGTTAGAGAGAGCCTCTAGTAAATCACACCCATAGGGAGCAAAATCATCCATATATATTTTTACAAAGTCATGGACTAGCTCAACAAAGATGCTCAGAACTGCCCTTTGAAAAGTGGCAGGGGCATTACATAATCAAAAAGGAAGGACCCTATAAGAAAAGGTACCCCAAGGACTAGTGAATGTGGTTTTAGCTTGGTCCTCTGTGTTGATCTGGATCTTATTATAACCATTGAATCCATCCAGTAAAAAGAATAAGTTCTTTCCTGCAAGGCCATCCAAGACTTGGTCAATGAAATGTAGAGGGAAATGGTATTTTTTAGTGTCTTTTTTAACTCTCTATAATCTACATAGATCCTCCATTTTTTATTCTTCTTTTGGACCAAAACTAGAAGAGACACCAATTGATTATCTGAGATGGGGTAAATGAACCTTGCATCTAACAACTTCTGCAGTTCTTCTTTGACTATGTCTTTGAGGGTTGGGTTGATTCTCCTATGAGATTGGCACACTGATTTGCAACCTTCCTTAATGTAGATGTCGTGAGTACATATAGAAGAATTCACTCCCTTCATTTCCTTTTCTCTCTAGGAAAAAGCATCCAAGTGCTCTCTCAACATGTTACACAACTTCTCTTCCTGATGGGTTGAGAGAGGGGTTGATTTTCAATGTTTTAGATGGATCAAATTCTACAATTTTGATATGAGAAGGACTTGAGTCAACTAGGCACAAATAAGTCGAAGGGTTATATTCTAATTTCTTCACCAGCTCATCAAGAGGCATGGTGATGGGGAGCTGGTTCTGGAGGGTTTGATCAATTAGGTCACCTTCATCAAGTTTCCCCCATCCTATAATAGTATCTAAGGTATAGATTGGGTAGGATGTGGTATGGTATACTTCATCTTCCTCTTCCTCTTCCAACCATAAGGGTAAGTCATTCTCTAGGGATAGTTGAGAAGGAGGGTAGAAGACCAACTGTTTGGAAAAATGCCCATTGTTAATGGCCATGTTCCCAACCCTACAACTTATGTAAGCATCAACACTGGCTAGCCATGGCATTCCAAGGATGAGAGGTTAACCATTGAATTTGGTATTGGACTGGAGAACTAAGAATTTAGCATGGTACTCCCAAGAATCAATAGAGACCATCACATCCTCAACAACTCCCTCAGGAGCTGCTTTGGATTTGTTTGCAAGCTATAATATTGTTGTGGTCTTTATTAATGATCATTGGGGATTCAATTTGAGCATGGTATCCATAGTCATCACATTGATGGCGGCCCCAAGATCAATCAAGGTGTGGGGGACAATGATTCCATCAATGTGCACATCTACCATTGGACTTCCAGAGTCTAGATACTTTGGGAAAATCACTCTCTAGCATTAAGTAAGAAAATTGTCCAATGACATTAATGGTAGGGGCATCTTTCTTTCTCCTCCCTGGATGTTTAAAGAATTTATACTTGATTAGCTTGTTGTATATAGGGATTGTTGAAAATAGCAACAAGAAATGATAAAAATAGAATCCAGAAATTCCAATTTTAATTTGTCCTTGAATTAAAATTGTGAATTAAAATCAAATTTAGTCTCACCAATTGCTTGGAAATAAATAAATAAATTCATTATGGATTAATTAATTGGAGAAATTCAAGTTAGAAGTCTTTCAGTAGTCATGCAACAATTATCCCTTAAATTAAGGAGATTATCCCTTAATTAAGGAGATAAGATTGAGTTATATTTGAGTTGTAATTAGTTAGCTCGGTTTACTAAGTTAAGTCCAGTTAAATTAGTTCCTAACTGTTTGAGAAACTAATTGTGAGTTATCAGTCAGTTGATGCATGCATGCACTCAACTAGTGTACTCCAGATAACTAAATATTCCCTCATCAATAACTCATGCATGTCTATTATGAGAAAGACCCAGTTGAGATTAAAGTCAAGGACAATGTACTATCAGTTGCATGTGTTTTCCTATAAAGAAAACTCATGCATGCGGAAGGAATTAATTCCTTGAGGATTGCGTAGTTCTGATAGTGTGTTAGAGCAGTGTTCCACTTGGTGTGGTGAGAATCATCCACTAGGAACAGTGCAAGGAAATAGGAGCTTGGAGGGTGGAGAGGAAGGCTTGTGAGAAGCCAGGATTTTTTGTG
>Ga0115851_101805_pt2 | contig 9988 bp, 10 predicted proteins | sample InSIn2gowninarea_FD_83865 | JGI IMG/M metagenome (GOLD analysis project Ga0115851, IMG submission 83865)
ACCCATATAAGTAGTCGTCTTCTTGCAAAATTCTAACAAACATTTTTCTTTAGTCGGCTTAAGTCAACTTGCTCTACAAGAATTGTGAGTTTTAACCCTAGGCGGGCTAGGATAATTTTTGAAAAATTAATAACACATCACTAACTTTTACAAGAGTTATAGTCTGCGGATTAGATACTCTGCATAAGTATTTAAAGCCACAGAAAATCAGCTAAATAAACTTGTCTTAATTTCTACTGGCGATAAGTCTTCAATAGACTTAAAAACTTTTGGAAATTAAAACTTCTAGGATCGATTCTTGAACCCGAACGGTCTACAGCTTTATGGGTAGTAATTCGATCTTCTGAAACTTTACTTTGAGCAACTAGCCAAGCAAGAGAATTGTATTGTACTTGTGTATAACCGCTATGGTTTTTAGTGTTGTTCCGACCGTCAGGGGGTGTTTCAAAAGCAACGTGATAAGCAAAATTGTTTACCGATGGAGGAAACTGCAAATGTGTCTTTACAGTTTCAATTCCATTTACACCCCTAAATATAGAATTTCCTGCTCCAAAAGCGCGAAACTTTGGTGGGACTATATAAATAACAGTTCCATCTAACTTAATTAAAGTGTGATAGCTAACTTGAGCGTTTTCGTTAGTATGTGGGGTCTGAAAATTATTTATAGCGCTAGTCGCCGAATTAACAGTTTCATGAATGACTATAATTGGTTGATTGTTTACAGGTAAACCGTTAACATCTCGACTGTAACGCTGTCCGTAGTTGTTGGGGTGCGCCCAGCTAACTTCGTACCTGGGTTGATAACTTGCTACAAGTTCAAACTTGTTAACTTGGACGATTGGTGTAGTTTTGGTAACTTTTGGCGGGGAAATAATTGGCTTTGTAATATTATTAGGTATAGCGGGCATTGATGTAATTGCTTGATTTTCCTGGGGCTTAGTTTGTCCGATAATTACTACAATTATTAAAACTGCCAACTGGGAAAAGATTAATAATCCTCTAACGAGCCAAACATTGCCCCTCATGTTTTCAATTTTTAAATACTATAACTATTATTATAAGCGGTTGAATATTTATGTTGATATTTGCCCAGCACGAACCATCAAAATTTGCGAAGATTTCAACCACTGAGCGTCAAAAGAACCAAGATGAGTAGTAGTGATTAGAGTTTGAAATCGGTCTTGGATGGCATCAAGCAGTTGATTTTGACGGTTTAAATCTAATTCTGCTAAGACATCATCAAGTAAAAGTAAAGGGGGTTCTCCAACAACGTCTTCAATTAATTTTAGTTCGGCAAGTTTGAGCGCTAATACTAGGGTGCGTTGCTGACCTTGCGAACCATAGGAGCGGGCGGGAGTTTGATTAATAATTAGTTCAATTTCGTCGCGGTGAGGGCCAACTAAAGTAGTACCTTGATGAAATTCTGCAACTTCTCTAGTGGCAATTTTAGCTAAAAAAGCTTGCTGTACTTGCTCTGGTTCATTTTGTTCTAAAGATATATTTGGCGCGTAGTGAATTTCTAGTTTTTCGGTACTGCCACTAATACTAGAGTGCCAAGCTTGAGCAATGGGTGCTAATCTTTCCACAGCGCGCGATCGCCTCCTCGTGACTCTAGAACCTGCCACAGCTAGTTGTACGTTCCATAGAGCTAATTCTTGTTCTCGCTCTTTAATGCCCGATTCTTGAGTAGTTTTTAAAAAAGCATTACGCTGACGTAATACTTGATTGTACTGCTGCAAAATGGAAGCATAAATAGGTTCTAGTTGAATTAATAAAGTGTCTATCCAATTACGGCGTTGTTCTGGGCCTCCGCGCACTAAGTCTAAATCTAGACTAGAAAATTGGACGGCATTTAGCACCCCCAAAAAGTCTAACTGACGGCGCAAAGTTTCGCTATTTTTGGTAACGCTGCGGCGACCATTGCGTCGCAAGGTTATAGATAAATCGCTGATGCCATTTTGGCGCTCAATAATGGCGGAAATGTGACCAACTAATTGCGTTTCGCTTACTAAATCGCGATCGCGGCTGTTACGATGCGATCGCAATGTAGCTAATAATTCCACTGCTTCAAGTAGATTGGACTTTCCCTGAGCGTTATCGCCGACTAAGATTGTTTTTGGGGCGAGAAAGTCTACTTTTTGATCTTTGTAGTTACGAAATTGGCGAATTTGTAAGGTTTTGAGATACATGATAGATATTTTAGGGCGCATCAGTGCGCCCTAAACAGAGAATTTCGCCGTTTTACTTATTTTTTTGGACTATACGCACAAACAATTTTTCGCCTTCAATCCAGACAAACATTAAGGCACTAAAGCCAAAACAGATAGCTAGTTCAAAAGGCGATAGGTAGTAAGTGCCAAAAAATTGTTGTAAAGGTGGGACGTAAACTAGCAACAGTTGTAAAAATGTTGTCACAACTACCGCACCCAGCAAAAAGGGATTGGATAGTGGGTTTAGTTCCATAGTTAGCTGAGTATTAGAACGAATGGCGATCGCATGACCCATTTGAGCAATACACAAAGTAGTAAATACCATGGTTTTCCAAGTGTTGGGGTCGCGGGGATAACCAGGGGCGGTGGTATAGCTGTAAGCCCATACCATGAGAGCGATTGTAATGATGGCAAAGACAATTCCAATTCTTACCATGTAAGAACCCAATCCCCGTGCAAAAATACTTTCGCGCGGATTAAAGGGAGGACGATTCATAACGTTAGGTTCGGCGGGTTCCACCGCTAAAGCGAGGGCTGGTACGCCATCGGTAACTAAGTTCATCCACAAAATTTGTAGTGGAGATAAGGGAATCCCACTTAGTCCTAGAATTGGGGCAGCACCGATTGTAATTACTTCCCCGATATTGCTACCTAAAATGTACTTAATAAAGCGGCGAATATTAGTGTATACGACTCTACCTTCTTCCGTCGCGGCAACTATTGTAGCAAAGTTGTCATCTAGCAGTACCATGTCACTTGCTTCTTTGCTCACATCCGTACCTGTGATGCCCATGGCGATACCGATATCGGCTTGTTTGAGGGCGGGAGCGTCGTTAACTCCATCTCCTGTCATGGCCACGAATCTACCTCGCTTTTGCAGCGCTTGAACGATACGCAACTTGTGTTCTGGGGAAACTCGCGCGTAAATGCTAACTAAATCTACTTGTTGCTCTAACTCCTCTTTGCTCATCCGTTCCAATTCTTGCCCAATTAAAACGCGATCGCTTGCTTGAGCAATTCCTAAGTCGGCGGCGATTGCTCTTGCGGTAAGTTGGTGATCTCCGGTAATCATAATCGGGCGGATTCCAGCCTTGCGACACTTGGCGACAGCATCGCGAACTTCTGGGCGCGGTGCGTCGAGCATTCCGACTAAACCTAGCCAAACTAAGCCAGATTCGGAGGTTTCTTGCGAGTTTTCGGGGGGTACATTGGTAAGCGGTTTGTAGGCAAAACCCAGTACGCGCAAGCCATTACTTGCCATTTGGTCGTTTTGAGTAAGAATTTGCGCTCTTTGCTCTTGGCTAACGGGGACAATGCTATTTCCTACATGGATGCGATCGCAACGTTCTAAAGTTAGTTCGGGGGAACCTTTGGTAAACATTACATAGCTTTGGGCTTCTAGTAAGCCATTTTGCAATGCTTGAGCGCTAACTTCGGGCGCTACGCTACAAATTACGCTCATCCGTTTGCGCTCGGAGGAAAAGGGAAATTCAGCGACACGGGGTAAACGAGCCATCCATTGATCTCTTTCTACTCCTGCTTTGCCTGCGAGTGATAATAAAGCGCCTTCAGTGGGATCGCCGATAATTATCCATTGCCCTTGGTCTTGTTGTAAGTTGGAATCGTTACACAAGGCGCAAGCAACTAATAATGCTTGTAATTCTGGGTAGTCTTGACTGTTAGTTTTAGTCCCATCGATTTGAAACTCGCCATTAGGTTCGTAACCTTCGCCTGTAACTTTAAAATCGCGGTGATTTGTATAGGCAGTTTGCACCACCATTTTATTTTGCGTTAACGTACCAGTTTTATCCGAGCAAATAGTTGTAACGCTACCAAGAGTTTCTACGGCGGGAAGTTTGCGAATTAATGCTTTGCGTTTGACCATTCTTTGCGTTCCCAAGGCAAGAGTTACCGTAATTACGGCGGGTAAACCTTCGGGGACTACAGCAACGGCCATACTTAAAGATACTTCTAGTAATTGTTCAAAAGCACCCCATCCCGCACGAAGTACGCCGATGCCTACGACTAAAGCCACTAATGTTAAAGAGCCAGAAACTAAAACATTGCCTAGTTGCTCCATTCTTTTTTGCAAGGGCGTAGGTTCGCTTTCCACCGACTGTAATAGCGCTGCAATGCGCCCCAGTTCGGTTTGCATTCCCGTACCCGTAACGATCGCTTTGGCGCGTCCTTGGACGATTTCTGTGCCTTGAAATACTAGGTTTAGGCGATCGCCCAAAGATGTATCTTCTGGTAAGTGCAACTCAGCTTGCTTTTCGACCGCGTGCGCTTCTCCGGTTAAGGCTGATTCGCGCACTTGCAAGTTAGATTCTTCTATCAAGCGTCCGTCGGCGGCTAATTGTACCCCCGCTTCCAGTAACATTACGTCTCCTGGGACTAATTCTTTGGCGGCGACTTCGCTGAGTTTGCCATCGCGCAAGACTCGCACCAAAGGCGAGGAAAGGCGTTTGAGGGCGGCTAGAGCTTTTTCGGCGCGGCTTTCTTGCAGGTAACCCAAAATGCCGTTGAGAATGACAATTAACGAAATTGCGATCGCATCTTTAGGAAAACTACCGCTTCTAAGATCCAAAATTGCCGACACGACCGCTACAGCAATCAACATCAATAACATGATGTTTTTAAACTGATCGACCAAAATTACAAAAGGACTGCGCCCAGCGCTCTCTTGTAGCTCGTTTGGGCCGTATCGCTCTAAGCGTTGCTGTACTTCAGTGGAGCTTAAACCAGCATTGCGATCGCTCCCCAGCACTTGTAAGGTTTTGTCAACTTCTAGGTTGTGCCAAACGGCGGGATTGGGCAGAGAATTTGCAGACATGGGGGGTAGCTTTAAGAAAAATACTTACTAAGGATCATAATTGAGCCACTACCAGTACAGCTAATTACGCTCAAAAATTAAAATTATTGGCTTGATTCGTAATTTTGTGTTATTTCGGAAGTTATTGCTATACAGTTTAAAGTTACGAAACTTGTTTAGGATTGGTATCAGGTTCTTAGTGCTATTTCGTATGAATCCTGTTAACTCGTTTTCCCCCAGCTATGACTTGTCGAAACAACAACAACGTAGAACAATTAGACCGATTGGTGCTGCCGCCATTGCTGGTATTACTTTTTTAGGCGATCGACTCTTGGCAATTGACACGGTAAAAGGGCATTTATTACAAATAGATCCTGACACTGACAATACAACTATTATCAATACTCGCCAAGCCGCAGATTTTATTGATGTAACGGGTCTATGTCTTTGGGAGGATACTTTATGGTTTACCCAAGGTGACACGGTTTACTTCTGTCCTAGGGGAGAATTTCAACTTAAATCTTTTGTAACTTTGCCCTATCAAGCTGATGGCGTTGCCGTTTGGGAATCAACGGTTTATGTAACTTCGCAAAAATCTGGCTATATCCTAATTTACGATCGCAATACTCGCAGGCAAATTACTAAGTTCTATGCTCCAGGGGTAGGAATAGAAAATATTACAGTACGCGGCGAAGAAATTTGGGTAAGCGATATTACCGAACAAACGGTATATTGTCTCGACCGGGCGACGGGAGCAATTAAGTTTAGCGTTTTGACTCCTTTTGAACGTCCCACAGGTTTAGCTTTTCATACTAATGCGGAAACTAATGTAGCTACTTTGTATGTAGCTTACGCGGGGGAAGAAGTTTATATTCGCGATAATCCCAACGCCGAACCGTCGCACGAATTAACTTATCGCGATCGCACTTTTATTCATCCCCTCGATTATCACTATAATTCCCAAGGACGCTTTGCTTTATCTAATGGCTATTTGATTGAAATGTCCTACGTTGAGGAATTAGCACCTTTAGAGGAAGTAGAGATCGAACGCGTAGAATGGCGAATTGCTTTGCCATCCCAAAGCGATCGCCAAATAGTTAGAAGCATTGAAAGCGTTGGTTTACCTTTTATTGAAGAAGAAGTAAACGGGCAAAAAGTAGCAGTGTTTAAGTTCGATAGTCTTAAACCGGGAGAGCGACATATATTTGGCTGGAAAGCTTTAATTGAAGTTCGTTCTATTAAGTATCGGCTTACGCCTAAAGATATCGAAAAAATTCCCGAACTAGAAAAAGATTTGCGCGAGCGTTACTTGGTAGATGATGACGATTTGGCTATGGATACGCCCATTGTTACCCGCGCTGCCCGCGAAGCTATTGGTACGGAAACAAATCTTTTGCGGAAAATGTACAATATCCGCAATTACGTTTACGACCAACTATCCTATGGTATTAAACCCCATATTGATAGCCCAGATATTGCTTTAGAAAGGGGTGTTGGTTCTTGCGGCGAGTACGTTGGCGTACTGCTTGCTTTATCGCGCTTAAATGGCATTGCTTGTCGCACGATTGGGCGGTATAAATGTCCCCCTTTACCTGAATTAAAAAATGTACCTCTGCAACCTGATTTTAATCACGTGTGGTTAGAATTTTACGTGCCGGGAATTGGTTGGTTGCCTATGGAATCTAACCCCGATGATGTGTCAGAACAAGGCCCTTATCCCTCGCGGTTTTTTATGGGTTTGGCTTGGTATCATATTGAAATTGGTAAAGGAATCACTTTTGAAACTTTTACATCTTCCGGTGTCAAGCTAGAAGATATTTCCATTGGAGAATTGGCGATTAACCATATTCGATTTACAATTCTCGAAGAACTAGCGGGTTTTTAACAATTGAATCTTTGTTGCTACAATAGCTTGAAGGCAAGCTAGAGATAACGGTTGTATGTTAAAATATCAATCGTGAGTTAGATTCGGTTGAAGGCTTTGTTATTTGCTACAGAACCTTTTTTTGTACCGACGGGCATAGCTCCGAACTAGAGCTTATTAAAATGATTTTTGGAGATATTTCATGTCGATTTATGTAGGTAACTTGTCCTACCAGGTGAATGACGAAGATATTACCGCAGTCTTCAAAGAATACGGGAATGTAAAGCAAGTACAAGTTCCGATGGATCGTGAAACTGGTCGTCCTCGGGGTTTTTGTTTTGTAGAAATGGAAACTGAAGCTGAAGAAACTGCAGCTATTGATGCTTTAGATGGCGCAGAATGGATGGGACGCAGTTTGAAAGTTAATAAAGCTAAACCTCGCGAAGATCGTGGCGGTCGTTCCGGTGGTGGAAATCGCGGCGGTGGCAATAATAGATTTTCTCGTGGCGGTGGTGGCGGTGGCGACTATTAAGCCCCGTCAAAAAAGTTGGGCATAGCTTTATCTAAATTAAAAATCAAATAGTAAGGACTTTGCCCTATCTTGTTTGTATTTACATTGCGGCTAAATAAAGCTCATAATTAATAAAGTTACGCATTAGAAGGAGAAAGAATGACCCAAGTTGTATTAGGCGAAAATGAAGGTATAGATTCAGCTTTACGTCGGTTTAAACGCCAAGTTTCCAAAGCAGGAATTTTAGCTGATGTTAAATATCATCGGCATTTTGAAACACCGCTTGAGAAGCGTAAGCGCAAGTTAGTTGCAGCTAGACGCAAGCGTCGTTTTAGATAAAAGTATTCTTCAGTTGTTATGAAAGCGGATGGGTAAGCAGACTATCCGCTTTCTTGTTGGGAAATTAATCGCTTTTTACTAAAATACTGCGGCTGTTGTAGCGATTCATTGCTTGTTCTACTCCTTGCTTTAAGGAAAGTTCTACGCAATCAACTACTAACTTAAGAACTTCTGTAACTACCAGAGATTCTTTAGCGTCAAAGTGTCCCAGCACGTAAGAGATAGTATTAGCTTCGTTACCCGCTACCGCATTTTGGGGTTTACCAATGCCTATACGCAGCCGTGGGAAGTTTTGAATGCCAAGGTGTGCGATCGCGCTTTTCATACCGTTATGACCCCCTGCCGAGCCTGATAAGCGCAAGCGCATTTTTCCAAGCGGCAAATCCATGTCATCGTAAATTATTAATACCGATGTTGGCGGTAACTTAAACCAATCGGTCACGGCGCGAATTGATTGCCCGGAACGATTCATATAAGTAAGCGGTTTTAGCAAGCGAACTTTATTTAATTGCTTTTGTCCTTCGCCAAATTCTCCAAGGTATTTGCGATTTTCTGCTAGATTAATTTGCCAAGCGCGGGCGATCGCATCGATGGCGGCAAAGCCGATATTATGACGAGTGCGATCGTATTTTGGTTCGGGATTACCTAAGCCAACAATTAATTGGGGAATTACTATTTGGGAAGCTGAAGCTTCAGTCATTGGAATTATTTTTAATTTTTAGCTAGGTTCGGAAGTAGTAACAGCTTGACTTTCTGCCTCTTTTTGGGCGGAATTGTCGGCGAGGTTTTCCGCCGTGCTAGGGGCGGGAGTTATTTGTTTTGGTTCAATTTCGGCAGTGGTTTTGACGGCGGTTTCTATTTGCTCGGCTTCGCGTTTAAATTCATCTTCAAATTCTTTAGAAGCGTCTTGAAAGCTGCGAATTGCTTTACCCATACTTCTACCGATTTCTGGGAGTTTTTTCGGCCCAAAAATTAGCAGCGCTACCACCATAATTAAAGCCATTTCTGGTAAACCAATTCCAAATACATTCATAATCCAACTCCTTCAACGAAATTGAAACCGACAGTGCCACCTATGAAATTCCCTTTGGGACTATTTCTCGCTCGACTAAACCCACAACACCTACCCAACAAGCAAAGTGGGAAGTACCAGCTTTGCGCTGGGCAGATTTAAGCTCTGATGACTACGGTGTAAGTTTGCTTAATGATTGCAAATACGGCTGCGACAGTAAGCCAAATCAACTCAATCTAACTTTACTTAGAAGTGCTAGTTGGCCAGACCCTGAAGCCGATAAAGGACACCACGAATTTACCTATGCTATTTATCCTCACGCAGGCAATTGGCAAGCTGCCCAAACTGTCTGGCACGGCTACGAATTAAATATACCCTTGCAAGTAATTCAACTTCCCGCAACTTCTAGTTCTAAACCTGGAACTTTACCAACGGCTGGGAGTTTGCTAAATTTATCCGCCGACAATCTAGTAATAACTGCCTTTAAACAATCGGAGGACAATCCCTCTCAATGGATTCTGCGTTGCTATGAATGTCATGGATTAGTGGCAAAAAAAGTATCGTTGCAAAGTATTTTAGGATTAGAACTTGCTCAACAAGTAGACATTTTAGAACGTCCTACTCAAACAAGCGTTGATATCATGCCTTGGAAAATAGCTAATTTTGTAGTTGAAGCGTAGAAGGGCGATCGCCTGTCATCAACTTAAACTTGGCCTAAAAAAATACCTTGCCTAACTTTACTACCCAAAAATTACAAAGTGTTTAGTTCTAACTTATACCAAACACTTTGTAATCAAGGAGCTAAACGCAAAAAATTAGGAATTTAATCTTCGTGGTCTTCAAAAGGATCGGCGAGTTCCTTAGAAGGAGGGCCAAAAGACGTGTAGATAGATACGCCAGTAATGGCAATAACGATCGCAAAGACGGAAATGCTAAGAACTGTTGCGGGTTCCATGACCTATTTTAATTATGAGTGCTATTCCTATAGAATATTACAGAACATTAAAAAAAGCTTCTAGAATTTATCAAACGGTAAGCTATGGCACAACGGACTTGGTTAGGAGAAATCCTCAGACCCTTAAACTCTGAATACGGTAAAGTTGCTCGCGGTTGGGGAACAACACCCGTTATGGCTGTTTTCATGCTGCTATTTTTTGTCTTTTTGCTGATTATTCTGCAAATTTACAACTCATCGCTATTAATTGAAAGAGTAGATGTTACCCCAGATTGGACAACTATA
>Ga0115851_102336_pt1 | contig 9978 bp, 5 predicted proteins | sample InSIn2gowninarea_FD_83865 | JGI IMG/M metagenome (GOLD analysis project Ga0115851, IMG submission 83865)
AAAGATAACCATATCGAATTGCATGATAAAGTAATCAGGCATATAGATTGTTTGATGTATATTTGTAAAGTTGTAAAAAAGATAAATATTATATTTTCTTAAGTAGATATATAGGTTGTTCAAATCCTTCTATCGCATTTTCATCCATTGGTTCAGGTCTTGGAAATGCACATCATGTTGGGTACAACTCTGTGGCTACTTTATCTCTTCCAATTGATGACTTAATTGAGGTTAATAATAATTTTCATCGGGCCTAATATAAACATCAATATAAATAAGAAAATCCTTCATGAATTTTTTTTAATTAAATTAAACAGTAATGCATGCCAATTAATTACCTCATGATCATCATCATCCTCTGAAGATGAAGATTAAAGATGATCATGTAACATTATCCACAATATTAAGGAATTAATAAAAGCATATAATTTCATAAAAGTGAAAATTTAATTAATTTTAAATTTCTACTTATCTAATAATATTTGAGTATACATTCATAATATATATCTCATTTTCATTTGAAGATATGTTTATTCTCCTAGGATGAATGTTTGGTGCTACTTGGTCTTCATCATCTGATGATGAAATATCTATCCTCCTCTCACAAATTAATGATGGTATAGGATCATCTTCATATGAGACATCATCAACCCTTCTAGCCCTTGACATATTAATCACTAAGCTAATGATGATGTCAATAATAATGTCATTAACCTACCTCAATATTGAGCAATAAAATTAGAAGTCAGGGTTGTAAAAAATTAGGGTTTAGGGTTGTAAAAAATTAGAGTTTTAAAAAATTAGGGTTGTAAAAATTAGGGTTGTAAAAAATTAGGGTTGTAAAAAGATTAGGGTTGTAAAAAATTAGGGTTTTAAAAACTTAAGGTTGTAAAAAATTAGAGTTGAAAAAATTAGGGTTATAAAAAATCAAGATTGTAAAATTAGGATTGTAAAAAATTAGGGTTGTAAAATCAAGGTTGTAATAAATTAGGTTTAGGGTTTAGGGTGCATGGTTTAGGGTTTATAATGCAGGGTTTAGGGTTTATGATGTAGAGTTTAGGGTTTACGATTTAGTGTTTAGGGTTTACGATGCAGGGTTTAGGGTTTAGTATGTAGGGTTTAATGTTTAGTATGAAGGGTTTAGGTTTTAAGGTTTATGATGCATGGTTTAGGGTTTATGATGTAGGGTTTAAGGTTTATGATGTAAGGTTTAGAGTTTATAATGAAGGGTTTAGGTTTTAGGATTTGTGATGCAAGCTTTATGATGAAGGGTTTAGTGTTTAGGGTTTAGGATGTAGGGTTTAAGGTTTATGATGAAGGATTTAGGATTTAAGATTTGAACAACCTATATATCTACTTAAGAAAATATAATATTTATCTTTTTTACAACTTTACAAATATACATCAAACAATCTATATGCCTGATTACTTTATCATGCAATTCGATATGGTTATCTTTTTTACAACTTCACAAATTGATTAAATCTTATTAATGTGAGTGATGTGAAGATTATAGTTAAAGTTTTTAATTTTTATAGAATGTATGCTAGTCAAGTGTTAAAATAGGGTAGGCTAGTAAAACTATAAGCTGGGTTCACTATATCTTGCCAACGATTCACATAATGGTATATTGGAAGTGGTCATTACAACTTTGCCTCCATTTTCAACAATTTAACCCTTGTCTAACCAACGTAGGATCCAAGCTCAATATGGCGGCTAACAAGGCTTCCTAGGGCTAAGTCTCGATATGGTGACTAAATGTGTCCCCATTTTGCAATGGGGCATTGGGAATATCATCGGGCGAGTAGTTAATGGCTTGCCAAGAGTATCAACCCTCAATGGCATAGCCAATGGATTGACTAACCCATTGGTGTCACCCAGGAAACTCTCATCTCCCTTATTTATAATCATTTGATGGAAATTAATGACTCCTATCCTAAGGGAATACTACCTTGGTGATCAAATCCAATTGTAGCCTACTTTATGGATAGATAATTATGGCGGTGGAAACTTAAGAAAATTAGAATCAATGGTTGGTCATCACCTCCAATTCATTGATGTTCATTTTAAAGGCATCATGCATATGCATCTAAGAAAAAAAATAACTATATTAACATAGCATTAACACTAACATCATATTAACTATATTAACATAACATCAACATCTAGTTATCTAACTTAGCATGCCATTAACATCGAATGAACACTAACATCACATTAACTATAATAACACAACATTAACATCATATTAACTCTATTAACATAGCATTAACATCGTATTAAATCTATTAACATAACATTAACATCGTATTAAATCTATTAACATAACATCACATCAATATAACATTAACAATAATATAACATTAAAATAATATGAACATAATATTAACATCAAATTACATCTCTTAAGAATTGACATATAGAATTACCATAACTTGCCAATGAGTCACATAACATTATATTGGAAGTGGTCATTACAACTTTGCCTCCATCGTCTACAGTCTAACCCTTGTCTAATTGATGTGGGCTTCAAGCTCGATAACGTTAACATTAAAATTAACTTATAGCATTGACATTACCATAACATTATCATTGATATAACATTAACATACCATTATCATTAACATTGACATTAACAATACAACAATGACATATAGCATTCACATTGATGTAATATTAAGTGTCACATGACATTAACATACACATGATGTAACATATTGGAAACTTATAACATCAAATCCTAATCCAAAAACCATGACTTGACTCATAACCTTAACATTATCAATGTACATATTAACATAAGTATATTATTTAATATTTTAAGTATTTTTATATTATTTAATATTTTAAATTTATTTAATGTTATTTTTTTAGTTTTTTTTTTTTTAAATTTTAATGAAGATGAAATGACGCATTGCTCGACGCATCAATGAGTCAAGTAGAACATGTAATTATAAAAAATAAAAGGGACATACCCTACTTGCCCCACTAATCATTTTCTCAGTCAAATATCACAAGAGGGATAAGGTAGATAGTCTTTTACATGGAAGAGGGGGGTATAAGGGTAAGATTTGGACAAAATTTAACTATTTTCCATAAGATCCAAGGTCAGATTTGTCAGATCCACAACCAGATTCAAAGGTAAGTATACTAAATCCGAATTTTTACTTTCTAAAATATTTTTTAATAGAGATAGAATATATTTGCATGCATGTGATATTTTTAATATGAAGATTGAAAAAATACATAAAAAACCTCAACAAATTGAACAAAACAAAAAACCCTAAGTCTTTGAAACATGAAAACCCTATAATCTAGATAAAAAAGTTAGGGCTTACAAAATTAAACCTAGGGTTTGGAGAAAAACTAAATCTTACAAAATTAATTTTAGGAAAAAAATACATCTTACAAAATTAGTTTTAGATTTGAGATAAAAATTTTGAAATTTGCAAATTAGGGATTTAATTTTGTTAAATTCATATAAACAAATACAAAAACATACCAAGAAATCCCATAGCTCCTCTTTTTTTTTTTAATTATATGAAAATGACCATATGATCTCTAATTTGTAAAAAAGTAGGGTAAAGTTTTGAAAAAATTTAGGGTTGAAGTTTGTAAAAAAAATTAAGGTTAATTTTAACTTAAAATGTAGGGTAAAGTTTTTTTATTAAAATTTAGGGTTAATTTTGACTTAAAATTTAATGTTAATTTTTGTCAAAAATTTAGGGTTAATTTTTCATAAAAAATTAGAGTTAATTTTTGTAAAAAACTAAGGTTAATTTTTGTACAAATTATGATTAATATTTATAAAAAATTAGGGTTAATTTTTGTAAAAATTAAGGGTTAATTTTTGTAAAAATTAAGGGTTAATTTTTGTAAAAAAATTAGGGTTAATTTTTATAGAAATAAAGGATTAATTTTGGTAAAAATTCAGGGTTAAATTTTAAGTGTTAGGTGTTTGGTTTAAGGTTAAATTTTATTAAAATTTAGGGTTCATTTTGAATTAAAATTATAATGTTAATTTTTGTAAAAAAATTAGGTTATTTTATTGTTAAAAATTAGGTTTATTTTTTGTAAAAACTTTAGAGTTAATTTTCGTAAAAATTAAGAGTTAAATTTTAAGTGTTATGTGTATGGGTTATGGTTAAATTTTATTAAAATTTAGGATTAATTTTGACTTAAAATTTAATGTTAATTTTTGTAAAAAATCAAGTTATTTTTTTGTAAAAAATTAGGTTTAGTTTTTGTAAAATTTTACGATTAATTTTGATTTTAAAATTTATGGTTAATTTTTGTGAAAAAATAGTGTTAATTTTCGTAGAAATTAGGGATTAATTTTTGTTAAAAATATTGGTTAATTTTTGTAAAAAAAAATTAGGGATAATTAGGGTAAACAAATAGGATTAATTTTTGTAAAACTTTAGGGCTAAATTTTAGGTGTTAGGTGTTTGGGTTACGGCTAAATTTTATTAAAATTTAAGGTTAATTTTGACTATAAATTTAATGTTAATTTATGTAAAATTTTAGGATTAATTTTTGTAAAAAAATAGGATTAATTTTCGTAAAAAAATAGGATTTTTTTTAAAAACTAAGGTTATTTTTAATAGGGTAAACAAATAGGATTAATTTTTGTAAAACTTTAGGGCTAAATTTTAGGTGTTAGGTGTTTGGGTTACGGTTAAATTTTATTAAAATTTAAGGTTAATTTTGACTATAAATTTAATGTTAATTTATGTAAAATTTTAGGGTTAAATTTTTTTTTTAAAATTTAGGGTTAATTTTTGTAAAAAAATAGGATTAATTTTCGTAAAAAAATAGGATTTTTTTAAAAACTAAGGTTATTTTTAACTTAAAATTTAGGGATAAATTTTGTAACAAATTATGATTAATTTTTGTAAAAATTTAGAGTTAAATTTTAGGTGTTAGTTGTTTGGTTTACAATTTAAAATTTAGGATAAAGTTTTGTAAAAAGGTTATGGTAAATGTTTGTAAAAAACTTAGGAATAAATTTAGGGTTAACACTAACATCATGTTGTATAAAGGTTTAGGTTAGGGTTAGGGGTTGCGGTATAAATGTTTAGGTTAGGGTATAAAGAATTAGGTTGGGTTTGGGTTAGGGTTTAAGGGTTAGGAGTTTGGGTTTGAGTTCAATGTAAGGGTTCTATGGGTTTGGATTTCAGTTAGAAATTGAGGTTTAAGGGTTATGGTTAGGAATTAAGGGTAAGTGTTAGGATTTAAAGAATATGGTTAGGATTTTAAGGGTTAGGGATTGGGGTTAGAGTTTAAGAGTTTAGGTTTGACTTAGGGGTTACAGTTTAAGGGTTAGAGGTTTAGGATTGAGTTGAGGGTTTAAGATTTAACCCTAATTTCTAAAGCTGAGGGTTATGATACCCAATTTTGTTAGGGGTTGCAGTACATTAAGGGTTAGGGATTTGGGTTTGGGTTAGGGGTTAAGGGTTTATGTTAGGATTTAAGTGTTAGGAGTTTGGGTTTGAGTTCAATGTTAGGTTTGACTTAAGGGTTACAATTTAAGGGTTAGTGCTTTAGGTTTGAGTTGAGGGTTTAAGATTTAAATTAAGATCTAAAGTTTAAGGTTTGGTTTACCCATAAATATTGTTATAACTGATTGACCTAACTTAAAACAATAAAGGCCAACATCCTAATTTTCTTCAATCGTATTCATATTGTAATGTGTCTCACTGATAACCTTTATAAATTTAATATTGGCATACTATTTAAGGTTTATTAAATTGAATAGTTTTAAATTTTTTATGCTAATAATATTTTTTGTTATTAACTTTATTTAGTGATTATCATGGCCGATAATAGGAGGGGAAAGAAGCCAAAACCTCCAAATTCAACTGCAAGAAAGAAGAGTTTTGTAAGGATTTATTTATGAATGTGATTTATTCAATTTTTATGTTATAATATTCATTTCAAATGAAAATTTGACTTTATTTTTTTACCTTTTTAATAGAGTAAGGTGATGGCAAAACTATCTAAAATGGCCACGCAATGGATGCAAAATACTGAGATTGATAGAGAAATTGATAAATAAATGGGCATTGGGCCTTAATCTACTAGGCTTTCTAGGCCTACTGGGCCTGCTAGTGGCGTAGATCGATCATCATCGATGGACTCATCACTAGATGGTAACATTACTTATTTTTTTAAATTTTAAAAATTGATTGAAGTTACCTTTTATTAATTAAATGTTATATTCAATGTAAAATATCTAAGTAATATGGTAATTACAAATGAACAATAAATCAGTATGGAGATAGTATTTACAACATGCAAGGGCACTAATGACATTGAGATTAAGGTGGATGAGAAGGGTGTTGTAATTAAAGATCATAATGGTAAGAATTGATATATATATATATATATATTATTTTTTATTTTGGAATATAAGAATTTACTAATGTTATTAAATTCTCTTAAGGGAATTTTTTTATGATGCTTTCAAAAAATGCATTTTCCACCAGTTTTATCCCACCGTAGATATCGAGTGGAAAAAATAAAGTGAAACAGGTATATATATATATAATTTATATGCTTAATTTTATACTTAATTTTTTTTTTTTTTTATAAATTAATATTGATAGTACATTTTACGTAATTTTTTAATTCATTTTCTAAAAAATTATATATTTTGTAGCAAAACAAAGGGTCATAGATATCTTGAAAATAGAATTTGGCAATGCATGGAGCTCAAAATGGGCATTGCAACATATGGGCAAGAATTTGAATTGAAGGAGAGATAAAATAAGGAATAAAATAAAAAAACTTCCTAAAAATCAACAAAAAGGAAGTAGGCCTACAAATGTTGACAAGAAGGTGTGGAAGAGCCTGATGAAGAAGGTGGAGGAGGAGGAAGCACGTAGAGAATCTACTGCTGAACCATCGCAGTTTGACAAAGCCGTGCATGCCCAATACAACACATCTTCAATGGCATATACCCATAAGTCAGGCAAATCGAGAAAAGTAGGGATCAAAATAAGTATTTATTTCATATTTTATGCATGAATAGTTATATAATTAAATTATATGCATAAAATATTATTTAAGTAAATATGTTTTTTTGCAGTATGATAAATATGGCAGGTATCCTACAAAATATGAAGTAAAATTTGCTATGAAAAATGTTTTTCAAGCCCTAATCTTGAAAATAGCTTCCAAGATTGTAATTAATATTTAAGTGTTTTTTTAATTTATTATATTATTTTAATAATGAATCATAATTTTTTTAGTTTTTCTTATTTAATAATATTTAGTTGATTATTCTTTGCAAGGTGAGGAGGGTCAACCGGAGGGTGGCTGAGAGGAGGGTGATCGAGAGGAGGGGTGGCAAATTTCCATAATGGATGAAGATTATACTAGGCATGGTCATGATAGTGAATGACCCATTACCATACATTTATACACTTTACATGGATTTTTTTTTTTGACCCATTACCATGCATTTGTACACTCGATGTGGATATTTTTTGTTGACTTGGCAATTACCATGCATTTGTACACTTTGCTTGGAATTTTTTACTAATTGATCCTAATTATACACATTTGATTATTAATTTAGTGTGTTATATTTATTTATACATAATGTATTTTAAGTTTTATTCTTTTTATGCTTATATTTTTAAAGTTGAATGTATCTTTTAATGTATTATTTGAATGTATATATTTATATTATAGTTAATGTATTCAAACGAATGTATTATACACTACAAAAAAAAAAGAAATAAAAAATATTAATAATACATAATTTAATTTTTTTTTTAAATTACGAATCAAAATTTGATGTTTTAGGAATCAAAGTATTGACATTTTATGAGTCAAAATATTGACATTTTAGGAGTCAAAATATTGACATTTTATGAGTCAAAATATTGATGTTTTAGGAGTTAAATGTATGACGTTTTTGATTCAAATTTATGACATTTTTTGATTCAAATTTAAGACATTTTTTGAGTCAAATTTATGACATTTTTTGAGTCAAATGTATGATGTTTTTTTGAGTCAATTGTATGATGCTTAATGAGTCAAATTTATGACGCTTTATGAGTCAAATTTATGACATTTTGAGTCAAAATGTATGATGTTTTATGAGTCAAATATATGATGTTTTATCAATTAAAATATTGACATTTTGGTTGACATAAATTGTAATTTATGTGATGCATTACTTGACGCATGGGTTGACAGTACCCTTAGCATCACGTGAGGCATCAAGTAGAGACCAAAAAAAAGAAAAAATAATACACTATGCCTTGATGCATTGTATGACACAAAATGTTCAAAATGTAGTAGTGTTCCTAAGGCAACATCTCCTTCTTTCATCACTTAGATATTGTGAATCCAATTTTCTTTTGCTATCATTTACCTTGTATCACCAAAATCAATGTAACACTCCTAAATATCATTATCATGTATTGATTAAAATTAAACAAGAAATTTGTGACCATTCTAATTGGATGCATAAGTACACCTCATCTTCTCTGATTATCAACTTACTCTTCATGCAATACTTCAACATATGTCCTAGCTTTCCATAATAGAATCAAGTGACAACCTTCTTTTGATATTGAGGCTTTATTTGTTTGATGTGAGTCTCTTCATCCTTTTTTACAAAATGCTTCTTAAACTTCCTGAACATTTCTATATAGGCTCTTGAAGAATATTCTTCTTCATTATTCAGGTGTTGTTCATAGTAATTTCTATATATGCTTATTAAACTTCTTAAACAATATTTTTAAGCTTGGGACCTCACTAGAAATAACTCCATAGTAATAATAAATTTTAGTCCTTGGTCTTTCATCTTTCAAACCTACCATAATTGGGTAAGAGTGGTAATGAGCTTAACATGGATGCAAGGTATTTTTAAGGAGATATGATTGGACCACCATGTTTTATATGGATCGTAGGCTATATTTTAGCATTTCAAAGGCTATACTTTGGTTTTGCTCAATCTTAATGAGATAAATATAAATACTTAAATGATAAGCTTTATCTCTGATTACATATTCATATAATTTTCTTATGTTTTATTTATTGCATAGCTTGTTTGATTTTGAATTCAATTATATTTTACCTATTTAATGAGTTCTCTTATATGATTTCCTTGTATATTTTATGTATTTCTAGTTAAACATGTGATATTGAGTTTATTTCTATTTCTATGTTATTGCTAATATTTGTAGGTATCTTTTTAATATCATGGATGACTCATCCCATGACTTGTATCATGAAATATATGAGACATTGGATGATGTAACCAAAAATATCGCACAGAATTCACCCCCTCCATATGTCAATCCTCCTCCCCTATCGCATATTGATCCTCTAGCCCCTCCACCCTCTCCACCTCCACTTCCTACACCCCCACACCACACCAACCCACTAGTGTAGATGAGTAGCATTTACTAGATGCTATTGCTCATGATATTAACCAATTACAAGAATAAATTCACCACATTCAGAGGTCCATGAGCCATGTTATATGGTTTGCATCTTTGATGCAAACCATAGTTGATACTATTAGGAGTGTTGATGGGGATATGTATGGTTTTGAGTCATGGAGAGAGTGCATGAGACAATATTATTTAGATGGTCTCTCCACTCAAGAGGTAAACAAGCTAGGTATTATTAATGATACCATTGCTCCACTCTTCATTGATCCATCTGTCAAACAATTCATCCCACCTAACAAAGAAATAATTCCCTATGATTGGTGCATCCATCTTATGATAGCTTAAATGTTTTGGGATCGATGGTGGTTGTTGTTTAATAAACCACCACATTCCAATTTCAATGTCCCTTGATCTAGCTTTCAATGTTCGGTTATTTTAAACGAAAGGTTTCATGTTGTCCATTTTTCATCAAGCCAAAATAAAGAACATTAGATTGTCACTAATATTTATTCTCTTAATTATTTGACGGGAAGAAGAATTTTGAGGAACATTTTGAATCAAATGA
>Ga0115851_102338_pt1 | contig 9972 bp, 8 predicted proteins | sample InSIn2gowninarea_FD_83865 | JGI IMG/M metagenome (GOLD analysis project Ga0115851, IMG submission 83865)
CTCTGCTCGAAATGAGTGAGTCAAAGACAAATGTGACAAGCACTAAGGCAAAAACCAGAACAAAGTTTACCAAACATTGCCATGACCAAACATTCAACGCTTAGAGGAGCCCATAGGGGGCCATATTCACAGGTTTAAATTGTGGTAAGGTTTTAATGGTAATAATTGCTCGAAGGGAAGATCGATGGTTGAGATAAATTGTGAACCCCCTCGTTCAAAAGTTGCTTGATGAAATGGGGAGGGGGGGTCACACAAAGGTTTTTTTATAAAACCACCTTTGATCACATGGAAGGATGAGATAAATTGCGGTACCCCCAAGCAAGAAACCACTTACAGTCTGGGACCCCTCCTGCAATCCACTTGTGGTTTCAGTGACAACGTAGATTTAGTTGGGAAAGGGAAAATCAAGGTGAGAAGTCATCATAGGAACATTTCGATATTTTTTTTTTTATCAACCTATGATGCGCCCATGAATGGTTTATTAAGTACCAAGAGTAAAATGGAAAATTTTATAGCGCCAAAGAAGGTGTCAATTGAGTTTTTTAGCTGTTGAAAATTACTCCAAATGATTCACCACACTATGCCCTATTTTAGGTACCATGATTTATCACAACTAGCAAACAAATCGAGCTATTAAGTTGACATTTTTCTTTGAAGACAATTCTATACAAAAGAACAAGGCCATGATTATCTACTTCGAATTATGTCTCCCAAATGATATGATGAATAAATCTATTGAAGGGTATCAAAACATTGAAAGTTCATAGGCAGTTAACATAAATTTAAAGGTAACCCCAACATTTGATGAAAATTTCTTTCAGTGTTTAGATGCAACAATTATGTTCCATGCAATTATTCTCTATTCTTTGGTTGTGCTATTTGAAGTATGGTAGTCCAACATCTACAATGGGCATTAGCGATCTTATAGAAAATGGTGGAGCAGTGTTCGATCATGATCAACTATGGGTCAAAATTTCATGAGCATGTGTAGATAGTGAATTTCAGGCTCATTTTCTAGGCAAACTAAGGCAAATTCAAAATTCGGAATGTGGGTTTTGTGCAGAACGACATCAATTAGATATCGCATGAGAATTTTCACAAAATTATCAATGGTTTTTGATATTTCGTGGGTTCTTTGAAAGGGAATCCTTCAGATTTCATGAAAGGTTGGACCGATAAAATGTCCAGTGAATGCCTCAACAATGATTTTTCTAGTTTACTTGAAATGCCATCATTATAAAAGTAGCAACAACACATGGTGTACGCTATGCATAACTGTAATTAACAATCTTAGGTCCCATATTATTCAATGGAGAGTTGCTTGACATCAAATGAGAGTTCTAAAAGATTTAGATTGGAATATGTAGAATGTTGGTAAAGGAAAAAAATTGAAAACATTATGTGCCTTTTTGGCGAATCAAGACCAGAGAAGGTTCCAGTCAATGTTATGATATGCTATTTGTGATGAAGGTGATGGATAAACGTTCTATGGCAAGTCTAAAATATTTTTGAGAGCTCAAACTAAAGGGGAATTTTATAATTTCTGGATCATCAACATTATATACTTATTTTGAGACAGACAAGTTTTTATGTCTGGTTATGAAGTGTTTCATAGGGGGATATCTGCATACAATTTGACAACAATAAACTAGAAAGGTACTTTGTTACTCAAGCAATTGGATTTTATATAGCAAAGTTTTTCAAGCATTCAAATACCTTCATATGTTGTATAGAGATCTCAAATCTTAAAATGTTTATTTAAGAGAGGATGAACATTTGAATAGATAAGAGGTTTAGTTATATGTTCTCATCATCCATACATGATTTCTGCTAGTGATAATAAGAAAGAGAGTGCTTTAATCTCAGGTTACTAATCTCATCTATATCAACACAAAATTTCTAAACAAATTTTGGAAAGGTTGTCTAGGAAAAGCAAGGTGACAGAGTATATGTCGTGTATAAGGATTGTGGAATGCGTAATAAATGAGGAGGACATGGAAACAATCAAGTACATAGATATCACATTATGCTCTAATAACCCATAATTTTTTTGGGGAATTCATCTTTACGATTAAAATGGTCTTAAGATGGCAATTGCATAATATAAGCAAAACACAGGTTCTCTTGTTCATGTTTAAAATACTTGAACAAAGAATATGAATTTCTGGAAAAATATTGAAGGTGAAAGTATGTGTGAAATTTTTATATTACAGGTCAGACAAGAGCATTTATCCTTTTTCAAATGCATGTAGTTATATGGTAGATGTGCAAAAGTGCATGCTAGTGCAACAAGAATATCAATATAAGCATTGCAGTCGCTATGGCTATGAATTTCACACTACATCATAAGTTTAGTGAAGAGTTTGGGCTTTATTTCAATTAGAAGATAATTTTTTGCTTTATTTTTTGTCCTTTCATTAAAATCATTTAAAGAAAGGGAGACACACTATTCTTTCAAATGAATACTTGTTGGAATATTTTAAAAATCATTAACTTTGGTAAAAATTGAGCAATATGTTGACCATGGATAGTAAAAGATCAAGTGAAGAATACGAGTGGAAAATTTTTCCTATTCTAAAGGTAATTGGCAGCTTTTGGGAGACAATTACGAAGCAACCCCAGATTTTTAGGAAGTATATCAACAGCCAAAGAAACATATTCAAATTCCAAGGCAAAATGTCAATAGTTAAAAAAATTATTTCTAGATTTGGAGGCAGAAGAATCTCTATCAGTTTAAGATTTCTTGCAAATAAATCAGTGATTGTTTTATTTATTAATATTTTATCCTTGAAATCTTGCAATAACTTCAGGATTGTAAACATCTATATATACTTTCATTTTTATTGTAGAGGGGTTGGAATTTGATGCCAAAACCCTGCCATTTTTGTAAAGACTTTTATTACAAGAATTTTAATTAAAGTATTCTAGCTTTAGTTTCATGATAGAAATTGTTTTTCATGTATGTCTTTCCCTGTTATTCCATAATCTGTTTCTACATATGTTCAAGGTAACATAGGAGTTAGGGCAAGGCTAAATTTGAGTATCAACCTCCCTGACATCTTGCTGCAAAGTTATCATGTACACTGAAATTAGCTAACTGAACATTCTATTTAAATTAGCTCCTTTGCATCATTTAATTGTTGCCTTTTGTCATCTCTTGAATGTATATCTGTTTGGATATATAATTCTTCTACACACACATACCATATTTGGTTGATGAAGTATTCAATATGACTACTTAATTATCTAATTTCTCTTCTCTTCTTCCACCAAACTCTTTAAGCTATGTTTTTTGTTGGAATTAGACGTTGGCACTTTGATTAAATTTCAGCAAGAGAGGGCTTTATTTTTTAGCATAGATTGGATAATCATCAATAACCACCTACAACAAATAATAGATCTGGCCATTATGCTTCAAAGTCTGCTGTCCAACAACGTTAAAAAAAAAACCTTGTAACACTTGAGGGAGTCTCCTCTGGTTCGAGGGTCAACTTGAACCTAAAGTTTGGTCGAGTTGCTTTCTCAGCGCAATTTATAGCCAAGAAATGCCTTTGAAAAAAAATACAATAGACCCTTTGGAGGGTGAAAGCACCACGATCAGAAGATAAACAAAGAGAAAAGATAGAGTGGCAGCCATACCACCATTGGAGAAAGTCCATGTCATCAACCACTATTAGTCCTAATCATCAAAGATAGTGACATGTCAAGTCTCATCATATGATGATGTGAGTTATGATGTAGTATTGTAATCATTGTAAAAGACAAAAAAGTGGAAGTCCAAGAGTCATATGTGGAACATGAAGAGTCACATAGTCATCTATGGACAAAGATTGTATATAAGTCCAAAAGCCATTTAGAAGTTCAAGAATTGTTTAGAAGTCCAATATTGATGAGGTTTTGAAAGGTCATTCCTCTATTTATAAAAGAAACCTCACAGCTCAAGAAAAGGTATTTTGGAGGCTTAAGATTTAGAGAGATAGTCTTGGCTTCTCTACTTGGCATAGGAGAGAAAAACTATTCATTGGAGAAGAAAGAAATGAGTTAGTGTTCCGCTATTGGAACTATTGTTCATCATTTTAATTGATGTACTTGGATCTTTCACCTTATAATTGAATCTCTATGAGGAAACACATTTTCATACATGTATTGCAAATTATGACTAGGACTATCCTTGGGATGTTTACGGTATATGTTTTGTTCATACGTACTGGAGAAATTGAACTATTTCGGTGTCTTCAACACTTATCTTGTTGAATGTGTGTTGTATTCACCTTAATATTTCTGTGTGAATTATTTCAATAGCAAATATTTTCATGCTGTCGTGTGCCTCTTCTAGGATAGTACTATTACTTTCCTCTTAGAGACTCATTTTTTGTCTCCCCTTGTGAAGGTTTCCTTTTACATCCTGCAATTGGTGCTTCACAATTTCATCGTACTTTCTTATTCAAGGTTTATGTATATAATCTCTTGATTTATCCATTTAAACCAAGACAAACCTTTGTATTGTGGTGGATGGGTCGATACTTCGGATGGGGCTCCTACTCCAAACGATGTGAGGTCTAATTGGGACTTCACATCAGGAGACCTCCTATATGTTGGCGGTATCCAACATCATCAACATCCTAGCACTAGAAGGAGGGCCAGATGATAAGTTGTTCCCATTGAGTCTGTTTTGAATCTCTTATCTTTAATGGCTCATCCTCAAATCATACTACCAAGGTGTTTCTCTAGTTTATGTTCCCCTAGTCAACTTTTAATCTCCGGTGAGCCTCTTGATGACCTATCTCAATTGAAATTTTATGGTGAGGATGGAACATCCATAACTGAGCACATTTCCAATTTTCTTAAATTTTATGAAATCGATGATGAAAATATTTCTTGTGTGCTTTTCTTCCTCACCCTTGAAGGTCGTGTTAATCGATTGTGTCATACCTTGCCACTTGCTTCCATCCATTCATTTGATCAATTTTTCGAGGAGATTCATCAAGCTTTTGATAGGTATGATTATCGAGATGTTTCTAACAAAATCAATCAACTTAGAATGAATCCTAATGAATCAATTGATGATTTTTATAAACGATTCCTTTACTTATGTTATGAGTTTCTTGGAGAAAATTTGGATTGGGATTTCCTTAAAGTGGAGTTTGAAAGTTTGGCTCGAATCTCTTTACATGGCGAATATAAACCCCCTGATGTTTATGTTCCCCAAACTTTTGTAAATTGTGAGACACCTTTAATTCCAGAGGAGGAACCCACTATTCCTTTTGTTCCTTGTCCTCCTCCTTTTCGAGTACCAATTTGGGTGCCTCCTTGTGATAATGTTGAAGTTGGGAAATCTATAAATCAAATTCCTAATCCATCTTCTCAACCTTCCCCCCACTTTCCATGATTCATATCCAATGGAGGAAACCTTGGAATGGTTCATGGAGCCCAATGTGAAGGCTAATCCCTTGATTTCTCAAGATGGTATTAACACCCATAAATCTAGTCTTAAATCTAATTTGAATTCCTGTCATCCTCTATCATCTCTTTCTCATGATCCTTTGCCCCATGATTTTCTTAATCAACCTATTTCAAATCCAAATAGTGATAAGGTGCAAGGAAATCACTCTTCACAGGTAGAGGATAAGGAAAGCGAGTATTCTTTTGCTCTTTCTTCTCTTTTTCAAAATCATGTGCGTCAAGATTATGTTCTTCCATCCTTGGTTGATTTTGAATCTAGAAATCTTACTGATGAATCAAATGAAATTGATTTTCCTAATCAATCTAAAGTATTGGGAAACCATCATTCTGAGGATGATCATTCTATTGATGTACATGGTGATGAATTCCCAAGTGCACTTACTGATCTTCCAGTTTCTCAAGAAGATTTTGATTTGAAATATTTAGATATTGAATATGTTTCGGTTAAAGAAGATGTTCTCATGGAAACTCCCTCTTCACCTCACAGTCCCTTGTGTTCTACTTTTTGTAATGTATTAACTTATGATGAAGATACTCCATGCTTTTCAAGTTCATCATCTAATGAGTTGAATTTCGAATTGACACAAGATAGTGAGGACATCCATGACGAAAAATAAGGTAAGCAACTTATCAAGTATCCTTTCCATTCCTTATCATTTCCAATTTTGCATGAAGATAATCATTCTATCTAGGTTACTCATGATATTTGTTCGATTTATCCATCTTTAGATGTGGAATTAGAAGAATCTTTTGACTTGGGTAATTTTTTTGCCGAAAATGTAAATTCTAATCGAATCACTGACATAAATGGATACCATTTGGATTGTAGTGATCTAGTCAAAATTACTGGTGGTAGTAGTCCATGCACCATTCATAATATGATTCAATCTTCAAAATTCAATTATATAATTCTTGAAAGTTCTGGGACTCATCAGGAAGTTGAGGCGCTTCAAATTTCGTTGATGGTTATGTCAGGTTCTCGTGACTTTGGTAAGGCCCATGAACTAAATTAGATTTGGATATTCTCGCAAAATTCTTTCCTTTGCGTGGTTTCATTGGTTGCAAATTCCTTCTTTAAAGATGTTCGTTGTTTTGAATATGGCTCTTTCAATTTTCAAGATTATGTTTCTGGTCGAATTGAGCATTTTGTTTCAATTGATCATTCCTCATGCAAGTCTCTTATATCTAATTTGGGTTCAGGGTGTATACCTTTCATGGATGAGCGAAGTTGTGAAGTTGATAATTCTAAAGATTATAATTGGCCGAATGATTCATACCTGTAACATTATTTTGAAAGTAATCAGCTCCTAATCCTTCTTGTGAATATTCTAATGCTAATCATTTTCATTTTGGCGCTAAATCTCCTCTTGAGTATTAATGAATGCTTGTGTTATTTGTTGAATCAAGTTCCTCTTTTTCATTTGCTACATCTCGACTGGTTTCATGTGTTTTCCATATTGACATTCTTTTTTAATGATTATGATGTCAGTCTTTGTTGTAGCCAGTCATAAGTAGATGGTTTGACACATTCAACATATGAGGAAGATGATTATTTCATTCAAGGAATTTGTAAAGCTGTTCAAACTAATTTATCTTTGTTGTCTCCCCATCGAGAATCTTAAGTTTTAATCAACCCATCTAATCATGGTTCTTGTTCTAACAATTGTACCCTGATTGATAATTTTCCCAGTAGTGTACATAATGATGGTTGTTTTATATCAACTGATATTTATGGTTTACGATCTCAATATTTAGATGCTTGTCAAGAAGTTGAGGCACTTTAGCTTCTGCTGATGGTTATGTCATGTCCTCACTATCTTGACAAGCCTTCTGAATTTGATTGGATATATTTTCCCTCACAATATTCTCATCTTGATTCCATGCCATTAATCGAGAAGTTATCTTTTCAAGGATTTCATTTTTCTTAAGAGGATGTTTTTGAATTTTATGATCCAATCTCCAATCAGTTGGAGGCATACTACTTAGCAATCCCATTTTCTAGAAACAAGTTTTGATTTCTATTGATGTTTGCTAAGGAAGAAAATATAAGTGCAGGTGCTTTCAAAAGGAGTTGTAGAGGCTTATATGAGTCCTGTTCTTATTGAAAAGGTAAGGTGGCAGGTTGGGTAAAGTCAGGTGGTATGACACATCTTCCTTTATTTAATAAATACCTTCTATTTTTTGTGTAAGATATTAAAGTTTTTATCTTTTTTGATGCACATTATCATATATTGGTTTTCATTGCTCGTATATTTGCGATTGCAGGTTGGGATAAATTATGTTGGCTTTACAAGAAATATCAATACACTTAGCCCTGACCTTCTAGCTGGTTAGGTTAGGAATAATCTTAGTTTCATTTAGTTTCCTTTGCATTGCATCCGCCTTCTTTCCTGCTCTCTATCTAGTCTCTGCATCTGTTTTGTTTTTGTATGATGTTTTGGCTTCAGTCTCCATTTGCTTTGTCTCTTGTTTCTGTTTTTGGTTTTGTATGCCTTTCTTTCATGTTTTCTTAATAAGATCTTGTCTGAAAAAGTGCATGGCTCAAAAGGGACTTTTTTCGCAAAATAAACGAGAAATGTGACAAACACAACACTTGGCTTTTGTTGTTCTCCTTCTTTGTTTGGGAAAATGCCATAGGTTGAGCTAAGTCCAGATGGAAAATAAGATTCGTCCAAGAGAAGAACCTTGAGGGAACCTATTAGATCCATGCCTATGCTAGTGTCTAAACTACTCAACTTGGTGTAAATCTACCTGTGTGTTAACGCTTGTCGAATCTAGTAGAGAAAGGATAAGGGGAAAATCTAAAGCGGGAAAATCAATATCAGAGGTATTAAAATACTTATTTGAAGGAGAAACCTCCCCTACTCTCAATAAGTTAGGATCCCTCTTCCACCTGTGGAAAATAATAAGTGTTGTATGCTCAAGGGAGAGAAAGAGTTCGCATTACTTCAAGTCGAAGGAGTTCTCTCAAGGAGGGTGCACTCCTTCAGGTCGAAGGAGTGCTCTCAAGGATGGCGCATTCCTTCATGTCGAAGGAGTGCTCTCAAGGAGGGATCATATCTTTAGGTCGAAGGAGTGCACTAAAGGAGACCAAAGAGGGTGCATGGCACAATTCTGAAGGCTAAAGGGTGAGGCTTCGTGCCTTCGGAGTGCACTCATGTGCTCAAGAGACCCAAGAGGGTGCATGATGCAAGTCTAAAGGTTGAAGAGAAGATATTTCTGCCTTCGGAGTTCACTCATGCGCTCAAAGGTCTGGAGGGTGCATGGCGCATTGGGGTAGGTTGAAGGATTGAGTTTCGAGTCTTCAGGGTGCACCAGTGTGCTCAAGGGGGGCACACTTCTTTGTGTTAAAGGAGTGTGATCATGGAATACTTATTCATTTTGGAGGGCGCATTTCAAAACAAGGAAGGGGATTCATGATTTAGGAGTGCGCCCAGCTCTCAAGGAGGGAACAAGCTGCAATTTCAAAAAATGAGGTGTCTCCCAATTTCAAAAAATGAAGTGTCTCCCATCAAGGCTTTGGAGTGTGCTCATGCGCTCTTAGCATTAATGAGCTTATTTTGTAACCGAAGTCTGTCTAAGTCTGGGTGATAAGGCAAGGGGCACACAGGATGAGTTTTAGACATAAAACCACATGTTAAACATACCAAATCATTGAGATAACTTATAAAATCTTGATCAACAATGAATATACATCAAAATTCCACTTTATACATGTTCCTCGAGTGAAGTGTGTGTGGCTGCAACTCGAAAGTGTTGTTTTACAATACAAATATGTTGTGATCATGAAATGCACCTAGAGATGTTCTAGTCAATGTGATGACACTTGATATCATTCAAGAACACTTATGACATACAAAGTAACATGAAACGACATTTGATGAATGATACGACACTTGATATGACAATGAATTAGGCTCAAAAATTCAAAATGTAGTGAAAATTATGGAGGGTGGTGTAGTAGCGACAACACTTGGTGACACACTGGGAGAATTTAAATTCTATGTCTGGGAAAAGTTTTCAGTTAAGGACCAAACTTTTAATAAATATTGATTGCCCTAAGTTACCCCTTTCAACCTACTTTTACACTTAACTTATTACTTTTCTCTACTTGGTCGAAACACATACAGAGGGTACACTATATCACAATTTTTTCGATACGGGAAAGGGTAATGTGCACAATGAGTTTATGATTTTCAGAGTATGAGTTTTCATCTCTAGTGCTACTCCGCTACCAGCAGGCCTAGATAGTACCCTGACGGAGTCACTTCAGAAGCACAAACGGTGCTTCGCTGCCAGCGATCCTGGACAGTACCCCACTGAAGTTGCTTACTTCACCTCCCCGCGCAAGAAGCCTTTCTCTTCTTTCACCCTTTATTTATTTATTTTATAGATTGTGCATCAACACTTATTATTTTCCACAGGTGGAAGAGGGATCCTAACTTATTGAGAGTAGGGGAGGTTTCTCCTTCAAATAAGTATTTTAATACCTCTGATATTGATTTTCCC
>Ga0115851_101669_pt1 | contig 9969 bp, 10 predicted proteins | sample InSIn2gowninarea_FD_83865 | JGI IMG/M metagenome (GOLD analysis project Ga0115851, IMG submission 83865)
CTGCCATAATGGTTGCCATTCTTTGTCCAATCAGAATTTCCTACTAATTATTACACATTCATTCACATCATGTAGTTCGTACTCCTGAGGTAATCCGAATGATTGTCACACAGTTATCCATAATTGTGATACGTGTCGTGCATATGTAGGCCATCCCCCCTTTGACGAGAAAAGGGCATCAATGTCCTTTCAACATGCAAAAAGCAAGCAAATAGACTAATGTGAAATAAATGCTAGCAACCAATATAAAAACACAGCACGCAAATCATTAAAGCATTTAAGCAATATTCTTCGTCAAACATGCATTAGATTGGCCAAATAAATGAGCCAGGGTCCTTCTTACAGTTAATTCTTCTTTTATTGTCATAAAGGGACCACTATTATGGCATGGTGACCAGATAACTGTAGTGCCACTCACCAGGGTGTAACAAAGTGATCAGGTTGGCTCGCGATGAGACCCCCTGTTCTTTTGACATATTAATTATCTAGAAGGTCATTGCCTTGGTTTGGTAGCCAAATGGGAATGTCACCTCTTACATCCTTATGATCATGATAGGTTGGCTCATGATGAGACCCCTATCCTCATTAAACAATGTTTTAAGCATTTTGATATTTCATTTTTCTTTTGGAATTCTTATTGTAGAAAAAGGGAGGCTCATTTTCTCCTTAAGAGTCAGGGATGGTGTAAGACTTAAAAAGATGCCAATGAAAGTGTTATACTCTTATCCCCTTATCATTATATCAATGAGTTTTATCCATTTGGGAGTATAAACATAAGCCAATGTGCATTAAGGATAGTGAATCATTTCATGATGTGTCCAAAACATAAGATGTTCAGGAAGTCACTATAAAGATACACCGTATTAGCTTATGGATAAATATAACCATCAAAAGGCTTTTAGAAGTCATAATTATATTATTATTGTTTTTCTTTAAAAGAGGCACAAATTGATTCAAGTGGTGCTTATTTGCAATACAAAAGAAGAAGATAAAATGGCATAATGATCAAGAAAAAAAATGAGAAAAAATCACAATTTAGCTTCTTAAAAGGTGTTGTTCAATCAATTGAATGACAATCATTCAATTGTTTGAATCGGAAAAATCAAGATATAAAATGAAAAGTGTTGTTCAATCAATTGAACGGAAATCTTTCAATCGTTTTCACAACGAAATCAATCAAAAACAAAAAGTGTTGTTCAATCAATTGAACAACAATCGTTCAATTGTTCGAACAGAAAAATCAAAATAAAAATGAAATGTGTTGTTTAATCAATTGAATGGTAGTCATTAAATTGTTTGAATAACGAAATCAATCAAAAACAAAAGTGTTGTTCAATCAATTGAATGACATTCGTTCAATTTTTCGAACGGAAAAATCAAAATAAAAACAAAATGTGTTGTTGAATCAATTGAATGGTAGTCATTCAATTGTTTGAATAGTGAAAACAAATGAAAAGAAATTGTGTTGTCCAATCAATTTAACAGTAGGCATTCAATTGTTTGAATGCTAAAAAACAAAAAAGGAAATTATGTTATTCTATCAATTGAACGGAAATGGTTCAATTGTTTGCGGACAAAAAAAGAGGAAAATGTGTTGTTCAATCAATTGAACGGCAGTCGTTCAATAGTTTGAAAAACGAAAAAGAAGAAAGGAAAATGTTTTGTTCAATCAATTGGATGACAAACGTTCAATTGTTTGAACAACTAAATACAAAAAAAGAAGATGTGTTGTTCAATCAATTGAACAGAAAACGTTCAATGGTTTGAACAGTGAAATACAAAAAGAACAAAATGTGTTTTTCAATCAATTGAATGACAAACATTCAATCATTTGAACAAAAAAAACAAAGAAGAAAATGTGTTGTTCAATCAACTAAACGGTAGATGTTCAATTGTTTGAAGAGTAAAAACAAAAGAAAATGTGTTGTTCAATCAATTGAATGGTAGATGTTCAATTGTTTGAACATAAAATACCAAAAAGAAAATGTGTTGTTCAATCAATTGAACGGAAGGTGTTCAATTGTCTGAACAACAAAAACAAAAAAAGAAAATGTGTTGTTCAATCAATTGAATGGAAAACATTCAATTGTTTGAACAACACATTTTCTTTTTCTGTTTGCAAACGTTCAATTGTTTGAAAAACAAAAATCAAAAAGACAATGTGTTGTTCAATCAATTTAACAGAAAATGTTCAATTGTTTGAATAGCGAAATACAAAAATAAAATGTATTGTTCAATCAATTGAACGGCAAATGTTCAATTGTTTGGACAATGAAATACAACAAAAGGAAAATGTGTTTTTCAATCAATTGAATGGAAAACGTTCAATTGTTTGAACAACAAAAAAAAAAGAGGAAAATGAAACTTCCTAAAAAAATCATATTTACATGGTGATGCCTACAAAGGTATGTACATTATTTACAATTTCTCAAGCAATTTCAATTTTTTAAAGGAAAAGTGTTAGAAAATTATATATTACGGAGCAATGAAACACATAAAATATTGCAGAAATATAAACACAGAAAACGCATAAAACAAGAGAGACACAGATATACGTGGTTCACCCAGTTTGGGCTACGTCCACCCCAAACAGCCAGTCCTTCCTTTCTATTATCCAGCAAAATGAAGAGACACAACCTATAGCAGATTCGTTGTAATATCCTCTGTTTTCTCTCAGAGTCTCACCTCTCTGTTTCTCACTCACAAAATACACACCTATTACACAACCTCAAATACAATGCCCTCATACAAAGAGAGGGGTTTCCTTCTAGGGAAAAAAAACCCTAAGCTAAACATAAGTTCTACCGTCAGATCATCTGCCTAATGAACGGCCCAGATTGACTAGATATTACTATACTTTTACAAGGAAATTTTACAGTTGTTTTTAGCTTCGGGGGCGCTGCCCCCAAAACCCCCCTCCAGGGGAGGGGGGCTCCCAAAGGTCGCAGCCGCCCCCCTGGACCCCCCCTACAGTGAATATTTTATGGGCAGCGTTGCCGCCCCCATTTCGAACTGGGATCCAATGTGGCGATACCTTTTAATATAGAAGATAATCAGGCTCCACACCCAACAAAACGTTGTTCGGTTATCATTCCCTACAGCTAGAATTTGCATGGATAGGTCCTTGCGTACCTGCTAGTAGAAAGACTCCTTGGTAAGTGGTTGATGATAGAGGCACACACGATGCCTGTTTACCTTAAAGGAATGGTTGGATCCGTCTATGGTAGTCAAGGTAAGAGTACCATTATTATGTGCTTCTTGAATTTCACAAGGGCCGAGTGATCTTGTTTGCAACTTGCTCGAGAAGTCATGGAATCTAGAAACGTACAGAAGTGCCAAATCCACTTTTTGAAACATTTTCTTCTTGATAAGGCTTTCATTCCATTTTTCCCTTTCCTGCTGGATTATTGCAGTTCATTCCAAAGAAAGCAATCGAGCCTCATCTACTTCATTAATCTGCTAAAGACACTTGGTTTGGGCTTCTGTTAAATCCAGACCCACTTCCTAGGCCATCCTTAGAGTCTTTATTTCGAATTCGATTGAAAAAAATGGTTCTTTACCGAACACAAGCTGGTATTGAGAGTATCCAGTAGTATTCCTCCAAGTCGTATGATAGGCCCACAAGGGCTCTGGTAGTCTAGCAGCCCAATCTAGCCAGTGTGTTAAGACTGTCTTGGTCATAATCACTTCTATAACCTTAAAGGTGCTTTCGGCCTGCCCATTTGCCTATGGGTGATACAGAGAAGTGATCCTGTGCGTAATATGATGGTTTCTGAGAGTGGCTGTAATCTTGTGCCCTATAAATTTCTTTCCCTCATTTGTGATCACTTCTTACAGTAATCCATACCACACAAATAACCCAAAAAGGAAGTTAATCACTGCTTCCTCTGTGGCTCTTTGTAAATCTATTGTTTCCACCCATTTTTTCACATAATCTGTGGCTACCAGTATGTAGGCCTTTTGATTGGATGGCGGATGGAATGGACTTGCGAAGTCCAATGTCGAGCACTCGAAGGGTTCTATGACTAATTGGGGTTGTAGAGGCATTTCATCAGATTGGCCACGCTGGCCCATCCTTTGGTAACTATCGTAGGCTTGGGAATATTTTTTAGCATCCTTAAAAATAGTGGGCCAATAATAGCCCATTTGTAATACCTTATTTCTTGTCCTTCGATCTGCGAAATGTCCCCCGTAAGGTTAGCCATGGCAAGCCTTCAAAATGTCATGGATCTCATCCTCGCGGATACATCTGTGTATACACATGTCAACCCCTATATGAAAAGATATCTGCCTATCCAAGAGAACTGGGCACTACGTTGAACAATCATTTTCCGTTCTCTTGTCGTTAAATTTTTAGGTGGCTTCCCTACTACCAGATATTTTTCCACATCTACGTACCACAGCATCTTAACTACCATGCAAAATGGGTGTTCATCTGGAAATTGGTCATCTACCACTAGTGGATCATTAACCTTCAGGATTCGAGATAGAAAATCTACAATTGGATTTTTCTTCCCCTGACGATCTTTAATGGTAATGTCGAACTCCTGTAAAAGAAATAGCCACTATGTTACTCAACCATTTGTGATTGGTTTATTAGCTAGATACTGAATGACAGAGTGATCAGTGCATACGAAGACTTGGTAGCAGTTATATAGTGTCTAAATTTGTTTATTGCATAATAACAGCTAAGAATTATTTTTATGTCACTGTGTAATTAAGTTCTACAAAAGCGAGATTTTTGCTAATATAATATATAGCCTAAGGTTTATTTTCCTCCTCCTGGCCAAGGATAGTGCCTATATCTACATCTGATGCGTCCATGGAGACGTGGAAAGTCATCTCCCAGTTTGGTCCACATAATACTAGTGTTGTTGAGACTAGTTTCTTTAAACCTGCAAAAGTTGGGTCACACTTGTCAGACCAACTGAAATCAACATTTCGAGTCAGAGCATATAAGGGTGCCACAATCTATGAAATCTTTTGATAAACCTACGATGATAACCTGCATATATGAGGAAGCTATGTAGCTCTGTTTGAGTGCATGGGGTAGGCAGTAAAAGAATTACCTGTATTTTTGTTGGATCTACCTGTATTCCTGCTGCAGAGCTATAATATCCCAGGATCACGCCCTTGGTCATCATCATGTGACACTTGACATTTCTTGAACATAACCTAGTAGCGATACATTGTTCTAAGACCTTCTCTAGCATTTGCATTGCTTGATCGAAGTCATCCCCATATGAAGTAAAGTAATCCATATATACCTCCAGTCCTTCATTTATTAGATCAGAAAAGATGCTGAGTACATCTATCAGGAATGTGGTTGGGGAATTACAGAAGCCAAAAGACAATACATTGTATGCGAATGTGCCCCAGGGACAGGTGAAGGTTTTTTTTATCTTGGTCTTCAGGGGAAATCTGAATTTGATTATAACTGCTGAAGTCGTCTAAAAAGGAGAAGAATTACTTCCCTGCCAAGGTATCGAGGACCTGATCAATGAATGGGAGGGAAAAGTTATCTTTTTGTGTTTCCTTGTTCAGCTCCCAATAGTCTACACAAATACGCCACTTCCCATTTTTCTTAGGGATGACCACCAATGGAGAGATCCATTTATTGTCCGAGATAGGATAAATAAAGTTTACATTCAGAAGCTTCTGCAATTACTCTTTCACGATATCCTTGAGGTGTGGAATCAACCTCCGTTGGAGGTTATCAGATGGGTCGATCATCCTTCTCTGTATAAGTGTGTTGTGTACATAGTTGTGGATCTATCCCTTTCATATCAGGATAATCCCGAGCAAAAGTCCTTGTTACGGAGGTAAATCCTCTCCGCGGACAGATACAATCCCTACTAGCCCAGACCGGGTCTATTAACAATCACACAATGCTACTATGCAAGTTCCTAATTGCAAATAAAAGGTAGGAAAAGAAGACATACTTGGATTCCAACGCTTATGTTTGATGAAGAAATGTTGTCCTCGCTCCTTCGCTTCGGCCGGTCACAATCCTTCATGATCCTTGTGAACGGATACCTGCACACACGAAGAGAGATACAAATACAAGCGTAAAATCTAATAAAAGCAATTATACATCAGTCAGAAAGGACATAATTCACATTAACCATTATAAGGACAAATGAGAATGGAACCATAATAGTAGTCATCTATTATTAATCATCAATAACAGATAAGAGTACAACCAAATGTTCTGACGTCGAATCCTTCTCAAGAGGGTCCAGCCAGCAAGTCTCTTAAGCATTCACCTTTAGAGATAGATTTCCCAAGACAAACTCTCTCTCTCACACAAGCCACAATTTACAACCTTCCTTAAGCTTTATAACAATCCCACACTTGTCACACCAACTACCTATCAAATGCACACTAGCAGCAATCCAAGCATTATCAACTCCACACAATCCAAACTAGCTACTCATGGCAATGGTAGAGGTTTAAATAGGAGGAGGACCCTCCATGAGAGGTAAGAGGATGAGCTTATCTCCAAGGAAGGTGGCTCAAATGACGAACAGACATGCCATAGAAGGGAGGGCGATACTCACAAGGCCAACAACAAGGTCTGTAGTCATCTAGAAGGCTGGCTGTTAGAACAAATTCGCCCAAACAAGATCACCGCGGGTGCATAACTGGACTGGAGCGCTGACATCGCATATTAATAATGGAGAAGGATGTGTCAGTGCGACTTAATACAAACATAGGGTGCGCTGGCTTATGAAATTCGACCAGCGTGGAAAACCCGTGTGCTTCCGCGCTGGCAGCGCCTCAGTTACACTATCAGCCACCAGTCAGCGCGGATATTTTAATAACAGTCACGCTGATGAAATAAACTTTGGCAAAGTGGGTCATTTGGCCAATTCAGAGAGCATGGGCTTGATTATTTTGAACCCCTGACACAGTAGGGAGACTGACAGGGAGACAGTGACAAATTAGTGTGTAACAACCCCTTTATTTTTATGTAATACCTGGATATGCTTTTGTTGTTGTTTTCTATCTAGATTATCATTGTTATTTAAAACTTTGTCTGGATCGATCTCAATTAGTTTGTTGTTATGAACAACAGTCGTCTGAATATGCTGGTCATCTGTTTCCTTCATGGGATCCTCCATGGCTTCGTTATCAAGGATTTCTTTCAAAATCTGACACTGTACATTACTCACATTAGCTGGATAATTTATAAAATTGTTGATAACGTCGTCTTTAGTCTAATATTTAAATCCTGATGCCTCTGCTACTGTGAGTGTTGAACGGATGCTCTCTTCCAGGTACGCTGGTGGCTACTTAAATATTTTTACAATGGGAAATCTTGGCCTTGTCGGAGGGTATAACGCCAGATTTTTTACAACATCCCCTTTGTAATAGTCATGTTGCCTTCTCGGCAGCCAATATATGCATCAGCTTTTGTCAACCATGGTCGGCCCAAAATCAAAGGATGCCCATCCAACCTACTCAGGTTTATAACCAGGAAATCTACTGGATATTCCCATGAGTCAAAAGAAATTGTGATGTCTTGTAAAGTCCCTTTTGGTCTTACCACTGATTGATCAACAAGTTCTAGTAAAGTGGTGACTAGTTCCAAGGCTGTAATACCAAGTGCTTGACAAGTTTCTGTTGTTAATATGTTAATGGTTGCTCCTAGATGAACTAGTGTATTTGGAAAAGAGCAGCCATATATCTGAATTATTACTATAGGGTTTCCAGGATCTTTGTACTTTCTTGGAGTTTCCTCTCCCAAGAGTAAATCAGATAATGTTCCTACAACATGGATAGTGGGTGATGTTTGTACCTTCCTCACAGGCTTCCTTACACACAATTCTTTGATTGTTTTGGCATAGATGGGAATGTATTGAATGGCCTGGACGAGAGGGATCTTAATACAAAAAAATTTTAGTTCCCCTACAAGGTCAAAATCAGAGTAGGCAATCGATTTAGGTATCGTTAGTATTTCGAGGAACAAAGGAGAAGTGAATATAAGTTTTTCAGGGTCATCATGCTAATCTATTTCTTCCCCTTACTTTGGTTCAACATTATTTACAAGCGCTGGAATATGTACAGGTGGAGTTTCATTTTCAATTGAAGGTTGGTCCCTGTTTTCCTCAGCGGTGATGACACGTCATGACCTCAATCTGAGCTCATTACATTCTTTCTTCTCAATCTCATACTTTGGTTTTTCAATAATCTGTACCAACTAGACTGGTCTATTATTAGGATCCGGGTTCAGTTGAGCTGGTAAATGTGGCCACAAAAGAGGTTGATAATTTTGTTGTAATGTATAACGAGCTGACACTGTGGGTTGAGGCTAAGGGCCCATCCCCATAGGTACATTAGATATCCCCAGAGGTCACTTCTAGATTGTGGACCACTTCGGATCTTGAGAGGTGGAAGCAGGCCACTGGGATTGATAGGGATTGCCTTTCCAAATAGGAGTAAAAGGAGAATTCGGCCAGCAATTTCTTGGAAAAGATTGTGTTAGCCAGGATGTCATAGGGAATGGCAAGTTCTACCAATTTGGGTAGGGTGACTGGCCTTACCAGGCTACCCCAAGGTTCTGTTGTTGATTAAACTGCGAGGAAGGAAAGAATTGGGGTGCGTCTTGTGACATACTTGTAGGTTTAGCTTGCAATTATTGACGTTGGTTCGTCAGATATACCAGTTCCGTTTCTTCCTCTTCTTCTTTGAATATTTCTTTCAGCCTAGGTAATGATGGACATCTTTCAGTGTCATGATCTTTATTACAGATGGCACATGTATGAACCATGTCTAATGGGCATTCCCGTTGGTTGTGCTTCTTTCGACAACGTGGGCAGAAGATGGCCAAATTTTGTTCTAATAAAGCCTATTTTTGTTTAGCCTTTAGGACGTCTAGCTGTGCTGTAAGAGTGCCCAAGACATCCATCCTAAAATATTCCAGGAGGTTACCAATATCCATCTGTGTTAAAACTCCATTATGTGGTTTGCTTCTACTGCTCATGGGATCTCAGCTAGCTTCTCCTGTGCGTGCACTTCCCCGCAAACACCTGATACACAAATGAATAATTTAATCATAATATTCCTAAGAAATATCTCCTTTTCCCATTAAGTTTAGATTTTCTACCCATTCCTCTTTCATTCCTTTAATTAAGATAGATCTTAGGACTTCTTTTGGCAGGGAAGTGTGTGGAGACCTCTACAAATTATAATTAAATCGTTCTACATATTATTCTAGTGTTTCATTATCTTTTGCAGTCATCTTGAAAATCTCATCTTTCAGTTCCATATTTTTACAAAAGTCTTGGAATCTTTTGAGGAAGGAGGTTTTCATTTCGTCCCAAGAATTGATGGTTCTCCCACCTAGACCCATAAACAATTTATAGTTGTTCCTTTCAGAGTGGAAGGGAATAGTTTTAGCTTTTGGTGGTCAGTGGTATAGTCATACCCTCTAGAGAGGACATCAAACTCAAATAGGAAAGCATCAGAATCCTCTATGATCATCCCATGGAAGGTTGGGATGCTCTGCAGATGAATTGCCTTCATAGGGGCATTGGCCACTTGGTCGACTATGGGGTACTCTAATGTTGAGGTTTGACTTTGGAGTGGTTGATATCCCATTTAATCAAAGATGTGCCAATAATATTCGGGGATTTCAAGGGGTGCTTCTGGAGTAAGCAGAGGAATAATAACCTGAGATGGCTTTACAACATTACCTAGGTCTGGGATCTTAGGAGATCCTTGTTCAGACATTTTTTGTTCTGCTTTAGCAGCCCCACTAGTTTCTCATTTTCTTTCTCTTAAGTTATAGGATTTTCCCTTCTGCAGAGGATCAGAGTGTAAACTTATTGTAGCTTAAAGACTGTGTTCCAATCCTCCTTGTTATGAAACCAGCTCAAGAAAAAGATAGAAAAGATAGATCAACGCCTTAGAATTCAGCCTCTTCGAGGGGGCAACCTCCTTTACATTACATAAATGAACAATTCT
>Ga0115851_102341_pt1 | contig 9967 bp, 8 predicted proteins | sample InSIn2gowninarea_FD_83865 | JGI IMG/M metagenome (GOLD analysis project Ga0115851, IMG submission 83865)
CAGAAAAACAAGTGGTGGAAGAGACCCATGAGGGACTTGCGAAACGCCCGATTGCCACACCGACTGCGCGAAAATTGGCTCGGGAAAAAGGTATAGATTTATCAGCAGTTGACGCCCGGGACCCATTAGGTCGCATCCATAAACAAGATGTGGAATCGTTCACCCGGAAAGTGGAACCGATTACTCCTCAAGTTCAAGCAAAGAATGAAAAAACCGGATCTGTTGTCCAAGATGGAGGAAAACCTATTGAACGGATTAAAATGTCCCGGAGAAGGCAAACCATTGCAAAACGGTTAGTAGAGGTCCAACATACAGCTGCAATGTTAACGACCTTTAATGAAATTGATATGACTGCTGTGATGGACTTACGTAAACGGAGAAAGGATACCTTCTTTGAAGAACATGAAGTTCGCTTAGGCTTTATGTCCTTCTTTACAAAAGCGGTCGTTGCTGCTTTGAAAAAATATCCGCTTTTAAATGCTGAAATTGTTGGCGATGAAATAATTGTCAAAAAATATTATGATATTGGTGTTGCCGTATCAACCGATGAAGGTTTAGTTGTACCGGTCGTCCGTGATGCTGATAAGAAAAACTTTGCCGAAATTGAAAGAGATATTTTGCAGCTGGCGAAAAAAGCAAGGGAAAACAAATTAAGTTTAAGTGACCTTCAAGGTGGAACTTTTACAATTACAAATGGTGGTGTGTTCGGTTCTTTAATGTCTACACCAATCTTGAACGGTCCGCAAGTAGGTATTTTAGGCATGCACAAAATTCAACTGCGTCCGGTAGCTGTCGACGAGGAAAAAATTGAAAACCGGCCGATGATGTATGTCGCCTTATCCTATGATCACCGGATTATTGACGGAAAGGAAGCCGTCGGATTCCTTGTAAAAGTAAAAGAATTGCTGGAAGATCCGGAACAATTGCTATTAGAAGGATAAAAGAAAGGAAACAGCCCATAGGTTTAAATAACTATGGGCTGTTTTATACTTGTATGATAAATGGATATTTGTTCATTTCTTCTAAAACAGTTCATTTCTAAGAAGGGTTGTTGATTTCCGTTCTAACGGTTTTTATAATGGTAAAAGAAAGGTGGGATTTAATTGATACATACGAATTGGGTAAACCGCGATACAATTAAAAAGGTGAAATGTGTTCATACAAATGCGCAAAAATATAAAGTCGATTCGGTTTTAACTGTAGGAAAGGTTTATGATGTGAAAAGTGAAACCGAAGAATTTTATTTCCTTATCGACAATACTGGCCGCATTGGTGGTTATTACAAAGAATATTTTACAGTGGTTGAAGAAAATTCCTGATGTGTTACAGGAATTTTTTTGTACCAATATTGAAAAAATCATTATCCTTTCCAATGGTACAATAGAATTAGGACATTTACCTAAAGGAAAGGGTGATAATTATGCACATATATACGGAAGCGGAAATCCGTCAGGCTGATAAAGAAGCAAGCATTCATGGCTTATCTGAAAATGCATTAATGGAAACAGCTGGCAGAAGTCTTTTTCAAAGAATTGTAACTTTAGTGTCGAAACAGGATCGGATATTAATTCTAGCAGGAAGGGGAAATAATGGCGGCGATGCCATCGTTTTGGCGAGATATTTTCTGCAAAATGGTTATAATGCCGAATTAGTTTTTTCCCTTTGGACTTCCGAAATCAAAAACAGCAAAGGAACATTTCTCTTACTATAAAAGTTTAGGCTTTTCCTATTGTGAAAAGGTTCACACCGATGAAAAATATGATGTGATTATTGACGGTTTATTGGGCGTTGGTGTGAAACTTCCTTTATCCGACAACTATCTTGAACTCCTTCGTTATTGCAATAATGAGAAATCTTTGCGTATATCGATTGATTTGCCGACGGGAGTCCAAGCCGATTCCGGAAAGACTGATTATGCATTTCATGCACACTATACATTTTCCCTCCATGGATTTAAACCTTCTGCATTTTTATTGCCAGCAGCAGAATATTATGGCAAAAAAGACGTGCTCGATATTGGATTGGTTCATCGCTCCAAATGGCGAATATGGTCGAAAGAAGACGTAAAAGGCACATTAGGAAGAAGGGACCGATTTTCCCATAAAGGAACCTTTGGCACTGGTTTACTAATTGCCGGTTCCGATGACATGCCAGGAAGTATGCTTTTAGCAGCAATGGGAGCAATGCACTTAGGGGTTGGAAAGCTAATCATTGGAACTACTAAATTTGCAGCATCGATTGCTTGCTCCAACCTTCCTGAAGCTACCTATTGGTTCAATGGTTTGGAAAAGTGTGCTAATGGAGAGTTTCCTGAAGATATTCGTGCATGTGCCATCGGGCCAGGAATTTCAAATAAAAGTTTAGTAGAAAAAGCAGTTAATCATTTAATGGAGCGAGATATTCCGCTTGTTTTAGATGCAGGTGCTCTATTTGATAGAAAATATTCAAAAAGAGCAGCTCCGCTCGTCATCACTCCTCACCCCGGTGAATTTGCGAGAATATTAGGAATGAGTACCGAAAAGGTTCAACAAGAAAGGATCTCCCTCGCCAGTTCCTATGCTCAGGAACATCAAATTATTGTCGTATTAAAAGGTGCTGATACAGTTATAGCGTATCCAGATGGTACAGGGGTTATTAATCCGACAGGAAATTCTGGTCTTGCAAAAGGAGGAAGCGGTGACACATTAACAGGGATGCTTTTAGCCATGCTTTCAACTGAAAAAGACGCCTATTCAGCTGTTGCTAACGCAGTGTACATTCATGGAATGTGTGCGGATGAATTAGTAAAAGTTCAAGATGAAAGATCCATCTCTGCCAGTCAGATTGCAAATATAATTGGTACCGTTCTACGAAAAAATATTCTTATATGAGAAATTTTTTTTCGAAATCCATTGCATATCCCGTTCATAAATTTTTCCAAGTAGGGGACAATACAGGTAGTATTGTTCGAAGGGGTGATGCAGTGGAAAAATTTGATTCGAAAGAACTTGCTGGAAAATATTATGATGAATCGTTGGAAAACAGCACAGATGAAGTTTCCCAAGGATTAAAATTAACCCATGAACAGGTGTCCAATTACTATATGGGGGGCACCGTCGATGATGTAATTGAAAGACAAAAAGGCAAGGATATCCCTTTGGAAGATTTGTAAAAAAAATTGAGGTGATAAGTCAAATCATTAACAACCATCTAGAAAAAAGTAATTTTACTTGTGCACGCAAAGAAGGGCTTCCGTCAGTCGTTAACTCGACTAAATCGAAGCCCTTTTCCTATTGAACTTTTTTATGAATCTAGCTTTAAGAAATATTTTTCCGGACATACTGATCGCGATAAAGACGTCTTTTTCCGTCAAAAAAGGAATCGTTGACAACATGAAATGGAAGTCATTTTGAAAAACGCATTCATAACCAAGACGGAAAAACTTGTAATAACCATCATAAGCGGCCGTTGCAGAACCCCCTACACCATAAAAAACCAGTCTTCTCGCATTTTTAATAACATTTACAGCCTTTTCTAGTTCTCGACGGTCCATGGATGCTGGTATTGCTTCTATTGCTGATTTATTCACATAAGTAACCTTTTGAAACAATTCATAAGGTTCTTCTTTTTTTTCTAGCACTGAGAAGTCAGTGATATTATAATCCTTTAACGCCAATTCTTTAACCAATTCCAACTTAAAGGATTTAAAACTGCCAATCCCGATCGACTTGCAAAAGCGTACAACGGTAGATTCACTGACGCCGCTATTTTTTGAAAGATCTTTCGTTGTCATATTGGGAACCAATTCTGGATTCGCTAAAATATATTCTCCGCATGCCCGTTCAGCATCTGAAAGTTTGCTTAAATTTTGTTTTATTCTTGCCAATAGAGAACTCATTTCCTTCTCCTCCAGTTTCTATAAAGACTTTGAAATTTTATTTCATAAATATATCGATTAACTTTATTATATTATGAAAAAGTTCTTCAAACCAAAATGTATCATGAAAAACCAAAAAAAGGAACCAATTTCCGATTCCTACCCAAGAAAACTCCACAATTTATCAAAATGGATTTCATCAACATGTTAATATCTTCTATGACTTCCGATTTTTCTTTCGGGATGAAGTTTTCTTTTTGCCTCCAGTTTCTACATTCGTTGTTCCCTGTCCTTCTGTATCATGGGATTCTAAACCTATTGTTGATGGGTCAGCTTTTCTTTTTGCCAATTTTTTCACCTCCACTTTTATTTTTCCTTTAGAGGGATAAATTATGACGTCCCACAAAGTTAAAGAATATTCTTCCGATTATTAGCCATTTTATGTTTAGGGAGATTCTCCTTTTATCAAATTGCCTTATCTATACGAAGGGTGGTTTTTATGCACCGAATCATTTTATCTTTATGGCGTATTACCGATCCCCTTTATTATTTATTAACAAGACTCCATTATATAAACGACAAAAACAATATTTTCCGGGTACGGACTACCGTTTATAAAGGCTATCCTCTAACCTTATCCGATGGAACAAAAATTAATAAAAATGACATCTTAATAAAAATTCACCTTCACAATATTCGGCTATTGTCCACTTTGGCCCCTATTCAAGACGATTTTCAAAGAGCAAAAATGTTCTATCATATGATAAAACATTCTCTGCCGGGGCTTGCAGAATATATCTATCACCACCCGATGAGAGACGAAATTAAAGCTGTGATAGGAATAAGCTCTCTTAAATTGAGAAGCAATACTCTTGGATTTGAAATTCGAAAACTTCGCAATCCAATTTACAAATTTTTAAAATGGATATCCCTTTTCCCGATAAATTACATTTCAAATTCCATGTTTGGCTCTAAACACTATGAACCATATTACTTTTTTATGGGTAAAGAAACATTATTGGCCAAATATTTAGAGCAGGAGAGAATTTTATCAGCTGATGAGCCATTGAGCCAACTCGCTTATTACAAAAGTTATAAAATGCAATAATACAAATTAATCAAAAAAATTGCTACAAAGGAGAGGCAAAATTGAAAAAAATATTGCTGCTGCCCTTTTTAAATATCCCGTCAGGTCACTTGCAGGCTGCAGAGGCAATTTCCAGTCATTTGCAAGAATCTGACAATAAATTTTATTGTAAAACAGTGGATATTTTTTCCTACAGTTACGGGAAGTATGAAAAATACGTCACGAAAATCTATTTAGAATGGATTCATCGGCATCCAAAATCTTACAACCAGTTATACCGCCATATGGTGATGAAATCCCTTCATGAAGGTAAAGAAAAATATTTTTATGAGCGGTTTTTTTATAAACAAATGGAGAATTTGATTAGCGACTTTCGGCCGGATCTTATTCTTTGTACCCACGCCCTTCCATCTCGCCTGCTTAATAATCTAAAAAAGGAAAAAGGGCTGAAAACTCCGGTAATTAATATTTATACGGACTTTTTTATTCATAAAGGTTGGGGAATTTATCATATCGACGGTCATCTAGTAGCAACTACAAAGATGAAAAATTTTCTACTTTCTAAAGGAGTTAAAAAGGAACGTATTTTTATTACGGGGATTCCTGTCCATCCATTATTAAAAAAACGTCCTATTATCCCTGAACCACCGAAATTTAAGGCTAATATACTAATTTCTGGGGGTAGTATGGGCAGTGGAAAACTTTATTCATTAATCCAGCAATTAAAGAATTGTCGCTCTTCCTCCCATCATTATTTTGTTTTATGTGGGAAAAATCACAATTTATATGAAAAATTGCGTTCCTATCGATTTAAACATATTACCCCGCTTCCTTATATAGCTTCCCGGAAAATGATGGATTTAGTGTATAATCAGACAGATTTAATTGTTACTAAACCCGGCGGTGTCACAGTCAGTGAATGCTTCATCAAGCGGGTACCAATTATGATTTATGATAAATTACCCGGACAGGAAGAAATTAATTGTCAAGAATTAAAACAAATGAATTTGACACTTGAATCCAAACGTTGGGAGTTGCCAAACGGGTTGGAGGAAGAAATTAGAGACTTTTTCCATTCCCCCAATACCTATAGCCACTACTATTCTTCGATGTACGATTACGAAAAATCAATGGATCCATATCCTGCAAAAGATATTATTTTAAGCTCTCTTTCCTAAAATTCTATGCAATAAAGACAAGTCCTGTAATCTTTTGCATATGGTATAGTAGACAACCTATTGGGGGTGAGGGTTTGGAATTTTATGTTCTTTCAGGGAAAACCTTTAAAAAAGTCCTCATTGCTGGAATATTTTTAGTATCGGCTTTGATTTGGCATTCTTTTCAAGCAAAAGTCACACCTGCATATTTTTCCGTTGATGAGGAAAAAGCAAGGGAAATTCATATGGTTACCGGGGAATTTTCTACACGAACTCCAGATGGAAAGGAAATAGAAGTATATCGGTTCGACCCGGGAACGATTTATGTAAACAAAGGAGAAAAGGTTCATTTAAAAATATTAGGGATTAATGGTGATGAACATCCTTTTTTTATTGAAGGAACCGGAATCCAAGGTACAGTAAAAAAGGGACAGGAAACGGTCGTTCCCCTTAAATTTGAAGAAAAAGGAGTATATCGTCTAATTTGTATTACTCATCATGATAAAAATAGCAACGGTCCGATGATTGCCTACATCATAGTACAATAAATAAACGGAAAAATATTTCTTAAAGCTAGATTCATAAAAAAGTTCAATAGGAAAAGGGCTTCGATTTAGTCGAGTTAACGACTGACGGAAGCCCTTCTTTGCGTGCACAAGTAAAATTACTTTTTTCTAGATGGTTGTTAATGATTTGACTTATCACCTCAATTTTTTTTACAAATCTTCCAAAGGGATATCCTTGCCTTTTTGTCTTTCAATTACATCATCGACGGTGCCCCCCATATAGTAATTGGACACCTGTTCATGGGTTAATTTTAATCCTTGGGAAACTTCATCTGTGCTGTTTTCCAACGATTCATCATAATATTTTCCAGCAAGTTCTTTCGAATCAAATTTTTCCACTGCATCACCCCTTCGAACAATACTACCTGTATTGTCCCCTACTTGGAAAAATTTATGAACGGGATATGCAATGGATTTCGAAAAAAAATTTCTCATATAAGAATATTTTTTCGTAGAACGGTACCAATTATATTTGCAATCTGACTGGCAGAGATGGATCTTTCATCTTGAACTTTTACTAATTCATCCGCACACATTCCATGAATGTACACTGCGTTAGCAACAGCTGAATAGGCGTCTTTTTCAGTTGAAAGCATGGCTAAAAGCATCCCTGTTAATGTGTCACCGCTTCCTCCTTTTGCAAGACCAGAATTTCCTGTCGGATTAATAACCCCTGTACCATCTGGATACGCTATAACTGTATCAGCACCTTTTAATACGACAATAATTTGATGTTCCTGAGCATAGGAACTGGCGAGGGAGATCCTTTCTTGTTGAACCTTTTCGGTACTCATTCCTAATATTCTCGCAAATTCACCGGGGTGAGGAGTGATGACGAGCGGAGCTGCTCTTTTTGAATATTTTCTATCAAATAGAGCACCTGCATCTAAAACAAGCGGAATATCTCGCTCCATTAAATGATTAACTGCTTTTTCTACTAAACTTTTATTTGAAATTCCTGGCCCGATGGCACATGCACGAATATCTTCAGGAAACTCTCCATTAGCACACTTTTCCAAACCATTGAACCAATAGGTAGCTTCAGGAAGGTTGGAGCAAGCAATCGATGCTGCAAATTTAGTAGTTCCAATGATTAGCTTTCCAACCCCTAAGTGCATTGCTCCCATTGCTGCTAAAAGCATACTTCCTGGCATGTCATCGGAACCGGCAATTAGTAAACCAGTGCCAAAGGTTCCTTTATGGGAAAATCGGTCCCTTCTTCCTAATGTGCCTTTTACGTCTTCTTTCGACCATATTCGCCATTTGGAGCGATGAACCAATCCAATATCGAGCACGTCTTTTTTGCCATAATATTCTGCTGCTGGCAATAAAAATGCAGAAGGTTTAAATCCATGGAGGGAAAATGTATAGTGTGCATGAAATGCATAATCAGTCTTTCCGGAATCGGCTTGGACTCCCGTCGGCAAATCAATCGATATACGCAAAGATTTCTCATTATTGCAATAACGAAGGAGTTCAAGATAGTTGTCGGATAAAGGAAGTTTCACACCAACGCCCAATAAACCGTCAATAATCACATCATATTTTTCATCGGTGTGAACCTTTTCACAATAGGAAAAGCCTAAACTTTTATAGTAAGAGAAATGTTCCTTTGCTGTTTTTGATTTCGGAAGTCCAAAGGGAAAAAACTAATTCGGCATTATAACCATTTTGCAGAAAATATCTCGCCAAAACGATGGCATCGCCGCCATTATTTCCCCTTCCTGCTAGAATTAATATCCGATCCTGTTTCGACACTAAAGTTACAATTCTTTGAAAAAGACTTCTGCCAGCTGTTTCCATTAATGCATTTTCAGATAAGCCATGAATGCTTGCTTCTTTATCAGCCTGACGGATTTCCGCTTCCGTATATATGTGCATAATTATCACCCTTTCCTTTAGGTAAATGTCCTAATTCTATTGTACCATTGGAAAGGATAATGATTTTTTCAATATTGGTACAAAAAAATTCCTGTAACACATCAGGAATTTTCTTCAACCACTGTAAAATATTCTTTGTAATAACCACCAATGCGGCCAGTATTGTCGATAAGGAAATAAAATTCTTCGGTTTCACTTTTCACATCATAAACCTTTCCTACAGTTAAAACCGAATCGACTTTATATTTTTGCGCATTTGTATGAACACATTTCACCTTTTTAATTGTATCGCGGTTTACCCAATTCGTATGTATCAATTAAATCCCACCTTTCTTTTACCATTATAAAAACCGTTAGAACGGAAATCAACAACCCTTCTTAGAAATGAACTGTTTTAGAAGAAATGAACAAATATCCATTTATCATACAAGTATAAAACAGCCCATAGTTATTTAAACCTATGGGCTGTTTCCTTTCTTTTATCCTTCTAATAGCAATTGTTCCGGATCTTCCAGCAATTCTTTTACTTTTACAAGGAATCCGACGGCTTCCTTTCCGTCAATAATCCGGTGATCATAGGATAAGGCGACATACATCATCGGCCGGTTTTCAATTTTTTCCTCGTCGACAGCTACCGGACGCAGTTGAATTTTGTGCATGCCTAAAATACCTACTTGCGGACCGTTCAAGATTGGTGTAGACATTAAAGAACCGAACACACCACCATTTGTAATTGTAAAAGTTCCACCTTGAAGGTCACTTAAACTTAATTTGTTTTCCCTTGCTTTTTTCGCCAGCTGCAAAATATCTCTTTCAATTTCGGCAAAGTTTTTCTTATCAGCATCACGGACGACCGGTACAACTAAACCTTCATCGGTTGATACGGCAACACCAATATCATAATATTTTTTGACAATTATTTCATCGCCAACAATTTCAGCATTTAAAAGCGGATATTTTTTCAAAGCAGCAACGACCGCTTTTGTAAAGAAGGACATAAAGCCTAAGCGAACTTCATGTTCTTCAAAGAAGGTATCCTTTCTCCGTTTACGTAAGTCCATCACAGCAGTCATATCAATTTCATTAAAGGTCGTTAACATTGCAGCTGTATGTTGGACCTCTACTAACCGTTTTGCAATGGTTTGCCTTCTCCGGGACATTTTAATCCGTTCAATAGGTTTTCCTCCATCTTGGACAACAGATCCGGTTTTTTCATTCTTTGCTTGAACTTGAGGAGTAATCGGTTCCACTTTCCGGGTGAACGATTCCACATCTTGTTTATGGATGCGACCTAATGGGTCCCGGGCGTCAACTGCTGATAAATCTATACCTTTTTCCCGAGCCAATTTTCGCGCAGTCGGTGTGGCAATCGGGCGTTTCGCAAGTCCCTCATGGGTCTCTTCCACCACTTGTTTTTCTG